>BNJU01001464.1_pt1 | contig 290156 bp, 365 predicted proteins | sample 8539281 | NCBI WGS metagenome assembly BNJU01 (sample SAMD00202456, study PRJDB9452) | human saliva metagenome | isolation source: human saliva | place: Japan | reverse complement strand
AAAAAACAAAACTAAATTACATGTGATGATAATGATGAGTCAATGCGTGACCTTTACCCCGGCGTAACAAATATAGATTGACGGGATATGATACGGCAAACGCGGCGAACATACAAATTAGCCGGCTAACCCAATAAATCGGATGAGCTAAGTTCTTATCCATGGCGCCCGGAATGATTAGCATGATTATGTTGTCTACGACAGTCATCGACAGTATGGACAATGTGTCGGCGGCGAAAACTAACTTTTAAGGATTTTATGAGCGATAATTTGGCACGTACTAATGGTATGATTGATGCGGTGTAGCCGGAAATGAAAGCTAAGACTGATGCCAGAATGACCGTAGTATGTGGCGCAAATCCAGCGTGCGTGCCGATGGTAACACCAACCATCTCACCAATCATACATCCCGCCAGGCAGTGTAAACTTGCTGATAGCGCCATATGTTTGATTGAATTTTTTGTATTGCAATGATTATGAGATTCGTGATTCATTATTTTGTCCTTATATTATTTAATTCATATAGATTGAGCAATTCTTCTATCGCTTTACTTTGTTGAGCTTCGGCGCCGGACGTCATTTTATCGGCAATGTGCGTGCGGAGATGTCGCTCCAGAATAAGTTTATTAAGCGACGCTAATGACTTTTGTATTGCTAGACTTTGGGTTAAAACATCCATGCAATATGCGTCGTCGGTAATTTGCTTCTCGAGTCCGCGCATTTGTCCTAATATGATCTTTGTGCGATGTAGGGCTCGTCGTTTGATGTCTGCTGTGTCCATAAAATAATCATATACCCCCTGGGGGTATTATGTCAAATATAATTAGCTATCTAAGGACTGACTGCGTCGAATGGCGTAGTTTAGAAAATTTCAAAACGATTATCAATGCTTTACTCATGCATTATAGGTTGGCGATAAATAATGTTATAAATACGAAAAAACCACCCGTTCGGATGGCTAAATATCTAATTGGTGCGGGTAAGGAGACTCTAACTCCTGGCCTCTTCCATGGCAAGGAAGCGCTCTAACAACTGAGCTATACCCGCATGTTGTTCACGATTTATTGTAGCAAAGTCGTGAATGAAATGCAATATTTGGTGGCTCCTCCCAGACTTGAACTGGGGACACAAGGCTCTTCAGGCCTCTGCTCTACCAACTGAGCTAAAGAGCCACAAACTTGCTATTTAATTGTACTAAAGTTGTCGCCATCTGGCAAGGGTGTTATAATTTTATCGAGCGCGGGTGTCGTATAGCGGCTATTATGTGACCTTCCCAAGGTTGAGATGGGAGTTCGACTCTCCCCATCCGCACCAGAAATTATAAAGCACCCTGTAAAAACCACAGAGTGCTTATTTTATTAGTAATTGTTTTATTTTTTACCGCCACGAATTGCATCGATGAGTTCGATAGGGAATAACATCATCGTCTTTTGGCTTGGCTCTGTAGAGATTCGCTCTAAGGTGTTCAATGTTCGCAGATTGATAGCGCCTTGAGTTTTTTTGCTAGATTTCTGCGGCTTGGGCTAATGTCTCAGCTGCAGCTTTTTCGCCGTCAGCGTTGATGATGTTGGCGCGGCGCTCGCGTTCTGCTTCGGCTTGTTTGGCCATGGCGCGCTTCATGTCGCCAGGAAGCTCGATATTCTGAATCTTAACGTTCTCGACATCGATGCCCCATTTGTCGGTTTCGGCATCAACAATTTCTTTGATTTGCTGAGAAATCTCCTCGCGCTTGGCGAGCAAATCGTCCATATCAACATTACCGGTAACGTCACGCAGTGCTGCTTGGGCAAATTGGCTAGTTGCGTAAATATAGTTCGTGGTTTCCAACACGGCTTTTGGTGCGTTGATAACTCGGAAATAAACCACCGCATCAACGCCGACTGTAACGTTGTCTTTGGTGATGACTTCTTGTTTTGGAACATCAATTGGAGTTGAACGAATATCGACCAACATCATTGTTTGTAGACCCGGAATAACGACTCTTAATCCTGGTTCGCGAACGCCAGTAAATCGGCCAAGCGTTAAAACCACGCCACGCTGATATTGATTGACAATTTTAATGCCACTAAGTACGTAAAGTCCCGTGAATACTAAAATTATTATTACAAATGCTCCCATTTTTCCTCCTATTTATATAGATCTATTGTAGCATTTTGTGCGAGGAAAGTGTAACGACGGACGACTTTTTGGCTTTATGGAATTCGCGATATAATGGAAGTATGAGTGATAGTAGGCAGCCGCTGGCTGAACAGATGAGACCGCAGACGCTGGACGAGGTGATAGGACAGAGTCATCTGCTTGGTGAGGGCGAGTTATTGAGGCGAATCGTTAAGAATGGCGAGCCGGTCAGTTTGATATTGTGGGGTCCGCCGGGAACTGGAAAGACGACGTTGGCGCGGATTATTGCGCGCGAGGTGAAGGCAGAGTTCATTGAATTGTCGGCAGTTACAAGCGGAAAAAAAGACGTTGAGCAGGTAATTGAGCACGCCCGCCAAAACTGGAATTTGGGACTCAGGACAATTCTATTCGTTGACGAAATTCATCGCTTTAATAAGGCGCAGCAGGATGCGTTTTTGCCGCACGTTGAGAGTGGGCTAATTACGCTAATCGGTGCGACGACCGAGAATCCGAGCTTTGAAGTCATCACACCGCTATTGTCGCGTTCACGGGTTTTGGTTCTCCAGCGATTGACAAAAGACGAAATCATATCGGTATTAAAAAGGGCGCTGAAAGTTCTGAAAAAGTCTAAGCAAGTTTCGCCTAAAGCTCTGGATTATTTGGCGGAATTATCGGATGGCGACGCAAGGGTGGCGCTGGGCAATTTGGAATTGGCGCTGAGTTTTAATGAAAAAGTAACACCGGAAGTGGTTAAGGCGGCGGCTCAGAAACGGCTTCCGGGCTATGATAAAAAGGGCGATTCGCATTACGACATAATTTCCGCTTTTATCAAGGCGCTAAGAGGCAGCGACGCAACGGCTGCGACGTATTATTTGGCGCGAATGATTGACGCGGGCGAGGATCCGAAGTTTATTGCTAGGCGAATGGTGATTTTTGCGTCGGAAGACATCGGGCTGGCGGGCAATGGTGCGCTGAGCTTGGCAATTGCAACGTTTGAGGCTGTCGAGCGCGTCGGCCTTCCAGAGGCTAAGTACAATTTGTTCCATTGCGCTATTGCGTTGGCTCGCAGTCAGAAGTCGCGTGAAATTACCGATTTAATGCACGGCGCTTTTGAATTGGCGCGTAAATATCCGAATTCTCCCGTGCCGTTGCACCTCAGGAACGCTCCGACCAAATTGATGAAAGATTTGGGCTATAACAAGGGCTATAAGTGGCAAGCTGGCTTTAAGCATGACAAAGGATTCTTACCAGAGGAAATTAAGGATGTGGTATAATTAGCATATCAATATTCTTAAAAGGAGAAGTTAATATGCCAAAACAAGAATCTCAGCAGCCGCAATATGCGCCACAGCCTGATCCAAACGCACAATACGGTCCCGCACCACAACCGCAGAACACGCCGTATGAGCAGCAACCAGTCAATCAGCAATATTTTGCACAGCCTCAAGCAGCGCCAGTGCAATATGTCGTGATGGCGGAATCCCTGAAGGGCGTTAAGGGTTGGTTAATGTTCTTTGTGATCTGTTTCGTTATCGGTAGCCTTGTCAATACAGCAGTGTTTTTCCAGGCTATAATGAATCTTAGCCAGCCTGAAAACGTCATTTCTTTGATATTTTCACTATACTAGTGGTCTTAGCTATTTGTGCAGTTGTGTTCATAACGATGCAGAAGCGTCTTGGTAAGTGGCTAGCCGTTGCTACGATCGCCACAGCTGGATTGGGCAATGTTGCGAATGCAGTAGTTATATATGCATCCGGAAGGTCAGGTGTAGAGGTTCCGGCATTTATTACTGGAATCGTTACAATGCTAATAGTAGAAGGATTGGTAATCTTGTACTTCTTTGCTTCCCGCCGAGTCAAAGAAACCCTCGTCAATTAGTTGATGTTTACATGAAAAATAGCCGCTCCATTACGGGGCGGTTATTTTGTGGTTTACACGACTATTGTTTCGCGGCGCGTTTTCGTTCGTTTGCGTCCAGATATCGCTTGCGAAGCCGTAATAACTTTGGCGTAACTTCCAAAAGCTCGTCGTCTTCAATAAAATCGATACATTGCTCCAAGCTAAATTGCGTAAATGGCGTCAATTGTACAGTTCCGTCCGATGATTTGGAACGCATGTTGGTCAAATGCTTGGCTTTACAAACGTTGATTTCGATGTCTTCTTGGCGATTGTAAATCCCGACAATCATTCCGGCATAAACTTCCGTTCCTGGTCCGACCAATACTCGCCACGGGCTTCGGCTGCTTGCAGGGCGTAAGGTGTTGTCGTGCCAGCCTCAAATGCGATCAAAACTCCATTGCGGGTTTTTGGCAGTTTTCCGCCAAGCGGTTGATATCCGTGAGGCAGGGAATTCATAATCACCGTACCTCTTGTGGCGGTCAATAAAATGTTTCGCAGACCAATCAGCGCCCTCGTTGGCAAAAATGTAAGTCAGGCGAGCAGCACCAGCGGTGGTCGTTTCCTGGGATTTCATTTCGGCGTGTCGCGCACCAAGCTCTTGGCTGATCGCACCGATAAATTCGCTTCCAACCTCAATTTGCAATTCTTCAATCGGTTCTTTTTCGACGCCGTCCTCAGTAATTGTAACAACTTGCGGTCGTCCAACTTCAAACTCAAAGCCTTCACGTCGCATAGTTTCAATTAAAACACTCAGCGCAATTCGCCGCGTCCAGAAATCGTAAAGCCAATTCCGTTTTCCTCGACTCGTAGCGCCACGTTGGTTTCAAGCTCTCGCTTCAATCGGTCGCCAATTTGCCTGGATGTCGTAAACTCGCCCTCGCGACCTTTCATTGGACTGGTGTTTGGGCCCGAGGTACATACTCAGAGTTGGCGCTTCAATGTCGATTGTTGGTAGCGCCTCAGGTTGTTCTTTATCAGCAATCGAGTCGCCAATATGCGCGTCAGCCACGCCAACCAGCGCCACAATGTCGCCAGCAAAAGCTTCGTCAAGTTCTTCACGATTCAAGCCGCGATAGCCAAAAACTTTCTCAATTCGTGCGGAGCCCGCGACTTCGCCATTTTTCATCAAACTGACTTGCAAGCCACGCTTAACGGATCCGCGAGCACTCGCCCAATCGCGTATTTTCCTTTGGAATAGTCATATTGCAAGCTGGTAACAAGCAATTGAAACGCGCCATCTTCCGTTACGTTTGGTGCTGGAATATCATTGATAATCGCGTCAAAAATTGGCGTCAAATCCGCGTCTTCGTCGGTGTTTGCAGGAATTTCTTTCCATGATTTTCCGTCGCGTCCGATTGCGTAATAAATTGATATTGCAATTGAGAATCGTCGGTTGCTAGCTCCAAAAAACAGATCGCTCAACTCATCTTCAACTTCGGCAATTCGTCTGGCTGGCTTGTCAATCTTATTGATAATCACGACAGGTTTCAGCCCCAGCTCAAGCGCCTTCGCTAATACGAATTTGGTCTGAGGCATCGGACCTTCCTGTGCGTCCACGATCAGCAAAACGCCGTCAGCCATATTCAAGGTTCGCTCAACTTCGCCAGAGAAATCGGCGTGTCCTAGGGCGTGTCAATGATGTTTATTTTGTAGTCGCCGTAAAAAAATTGACGTTTGTTTGGCGGTGATGGTGATGCCGCGTCAGTGCTCTTGATCGCCGGAATCCATAATCAATTCCTGGCTCATCTCGGCTTGGTTGTCGCGGAATGTTCGCGACTGCTTTTAATAGCCCGTCAACCATGGTCGTTTTGCCGTGGTCGACGTGGGCAATAATGGCAATGTTTCGAATCTTGCTAGCGTCCTTCATAAAAAAATATGGTCTGATATTAACACAGACCTTCCTCTTAACATAAAAATTTTTACCACGATAAGGGGAAAAATAAAAAAAGAGTGAAAGTTGTGTTTAATGCTTTAATATACTGTAATTTGCTGTTCGTCAAGTTGGTCTTTTGGAAAAATTTATCAGTCGAGCTTTTGCCGTCGGCTCTATGTAAAATATCTAAATCAGCCATTACTATACCGAGAGCTTGAGTTGCCAATTTAACTTGCGTCGGGTCTACTCCTAATTCTTGGCGGGCTAATTTCTTCGCTTTTCTATTATTCGTACAAGCTATTAGTAGGTCGGGATAGCCCAGTATGTCGTCTGACTGGGGTATGTACATTCCATAAGCAGGTTCTGTTCGGGTGAAGTAATTTACAATCTTGTCTTGTCGAATATTTATCCCCCAACGTTTACGCTCTGCTACTAAAGCTTCATTTCTTTCAAGGTAATCACAATATATCTGTATGATGGTTCTCGGGAGATATTATTATGTGCCCAGCCGGCTCTCCGTTTGTAGATAATTCTCGCGAGAATATAACTAACCCAGACGGATGAGGTTCAGTCGCCATATCTATGTCAAGATGAGTTGACGTAACGTAAAAAGATTCCATATTTATACCTAACGTGAAATGGTGGGAAATACAGGGCTCGAACCTGTGACCTCACGAATGTGAATCGTGCGCTCTAGCCAACTGAGCTAATTTCCCGTAATTACATCTGTCGTTTTATCCAACGAATTCGTGATGTGAGCTAATTATAGTTCAGTTTTTAAGTCCTGACAAGTTGCGCCGAGCATATTCTATTGACTTTTTTACGCGAGTGTGGTATAAATGAAGGTAGCTTTCGTTGATGAGTTGAGTAAATCCTTGTCCGAAAGTGAACTTTGACAGGCAATCGAATACAAGATGAGTTTTTATTTCTTTTTAATAATCGTTAAGAGGAATGAAATCTCGTCTTAGTGTTAAAGAACACAATACGTCGCAATTCCGCGGACGAGAAAACACCAACCAGAAAGGTGAAGACCATGCCTACCTATGTCGTAGAGGCGATTAGTCATCTCATCAATGACGCATATTCGAATTATCTCGAATTTAGTCGTCTCCTTCGTCAATGGGGAACTGCATCCCTGTCCCTAAAAGTTCCATCAGAGGAACGGCAGAGGTTTCGACAGATGAATCGCGATGCAATGAAGGCGATGGAGGCGATGCGGAACTACGCCAAGTCTCTGTGTCGCGAAAATTACGGTTCTACGTCGACACAAATCGGGGAGGAAGTTTACTCTCGGGCTCAAGTATGCATTGATGCTATTTCAGCTCGGTCTGAATGGTGCATCGAGGAACTGCCATACAGAGAGCATGCGTATAAAACTTCTGTGGACAGTTATACGAACGCACTCCTTGAGCTACTCCGAAGGGTCAAGCGTGCAGGTGACATCCTGAAGAAGCCTGATGAATTTGAGTCCGTTCGGACTTACCAACTTTATCAGTACTGCAGGTGTATCTCGTAGACGCCCCGTGTCTGTATGGCAGGTGATTGTTCTTTTACGATTGCCTGTCATGTAGACTCTGAACTTATGACATTAAAAATCACCCTGAGCATGGGTGATTTTCTTATGGTAAAAAAAATTGTCAAATATTGGTGCGGATGAAAGGACTTGAACCTTCACGTACTTGCGTACACTAGCACCTGAAGCTAGCGCGTCTACCAATTCCGCCACATCCGCATGGGCTACGCGTCAATTATAGCCCAATTCTCACCCAGTATCAAGCTTGATTACGAAGCTTACACCATGCGTTTAATTCCGCTGCCAACTCCTTCGGCTGGGCCTCCGCTTTAATTCCTGGGTTAAAAATTCCAGCTGGATCAAAGATTTTTTTCACCTTCGCGTATAATTGTCTTTCATCATCTGGCAGATTTATAGATAAAGTTAGCCTTCAATCTTCCGTCACCACCAAATCCTGCAAACGAGCCTTCGTACTTATTAACAATCTGAGAAATTTCCGCCAACAACTGAAGAATCTTCTGACGTTCACTCACCTTTTTACTGTCAAACGTCGGATGCAGAGAAATATAATCGCTTGAAAAATCAACAAAAACTGGCAAATCCACGCCATACTTAGATTCCAGCGACTTCAACTCGCTAAGAAAACTATCAATCTTTTCTGGCGCCATTAAAATCCCAGAGAAAACGCGTGGTGTAATCATATGCGGCTCGCTCGGAGTTTCCGCCAAAGCCAAAAACAGAATGCAGGCTGAACAAATCCTGCTCTTCCAAATGTAGAGTTTTTTTATGTCAATCGCTTCTGATGATTCCACTTTTCGAGTCAATTTCTTCGCGGCTTTATTACGCGCTCTGTCAGAAAAAGTCGTCAAAGATAGCCAAAACCACCGCACCCTTAAAGCATTCTTTTTCGGCGCCCACTCAACCACTTTTACCGACGACCGCAGCCTGACGGAAGAATCGCCCGTCGATTATTTCCACTGCCGACGCCTTATTTTTCATCGCCAATTCCACGGCTGATTGCGCGTCTGACAACTTTTTATATGATGCGGCAACAACTGAATATTCTGGACGAATAAATTGCGCCTTCATAATAACTTCGCAAATCACACCCAAGCTTCCCTGACTACCAATAAACAGCGGCGTCAAATCAAACGACCCGTCTTTTTGCTTCACCCGAGAAATTCCGCTGTAGCCAACTGTATCTGGCAAAGCTGGATCCATTTGCGAAATTAGCTCGGCGTTATCTGAGATTAAATTGTCAATCTCTCGATAAATCTCGCCCTCAAACGTCGATAATCCTTTTTTCTTACTCAATTCGCGTCGAGATATGCGACCAGTCTGGATCACGTCGCCGTTACTTAGGACAATCTCAAGCTGCTGAACGACATCGGCAAAACGACCATGCGCGCCAGATAATATTCCAGACGGAGCTGTGTTAATTGCGCCGCCAATCGTGCCTTCTTCTGCCACATATGAAGTTCGCGGCAGACCCAAGCCTTTATGAGTAGATAAAGTTGCGTTGATTGCCGAAAGAGAAATTCCCGCTTGAGCATGAATCAGTTGCTGGCGAGGATCAATACCAACCACACGATTCATATACGTTTTTTCATCAATTGCAATGCCTTTATTCGTCGCCGCGCCAGTTTCATCATTGCCACAACCACGAACAAATACAGGTAAAACATGACCTTTCTCTGCCAGTTGAGAACAAAATCGCATCACTTTCCTAATGTCATTCATATTAGCCGCACGAACAATCATCTCTGGTCGGCGCGCCAAAAGTCCATTGTCAACCTCAACTTGACTCAATGCAAAATCCTGCGACGCGACTTCGCCACTAAGATGTTCATTCAAATATTTCGCAACTTTATTCATCAATCCTCCTTGGTATGTTACTTCAATTTTAGCATAAGCGCGGACAGTTGATAAGTAGAATTTGTTTTGATATAATCGGGTTATGCGGATGTGGTGGAATTGGTAGACACGCATGCCTTAGAGCATAGTGCCTCACGGCGTGAAGGTTCAAGTCCTTTCATCCGCACCAATATTTGACAATTTTTTTACCATAAGAAAAATCACCCATGCTCAGGGTGATTTTTTTAATGTCATAAGTTCAGAGTCTACATGACAGGCAATCGTAAAAGAACAATCACCTGCCATACAGACACGGGGCGTCTACGAGATACACCTGCAGTACTGATAAAGTTGGTAAGTCCGAACGGACTCAAATTCATCAGGCTTCTTCAGGATGTCACCTGCACGCTTGACCCTTCGGAGTAGCTCAAGGAGTGCGTTCGTATAACTGTCCACAGAAGTTTTATACGCATGCTCTCTGTATGGCAGTTCCTCGATGCACCATTCAGACCGAGCTGAAATAGCATCAATGCATACTTGAGCCCGAGAGTAAACTTCCTCCCCGATTTGTGTCGACGTAGAACCGTAATTTTCGCGACACAGAGACTTGGCGTAGTTCCGCATCGCCTCCATCGCCTTCATTGCATCGCGATTCATCTGTCGAAACCTCTGCCGTTCCTCTGATGGAACTTTTAGGGACAGGGATGCAGTTCCCCATTGACGAAGGAGACGACTAAATTCGAGATAATTCGAATATGCGTCATTGATGAGATGACTAATCGCCTCTACGACATAGGTAGGCATGGTCTTCACCTTTCTGGTTGGTGTTTTCTCGTCCGCGGAATTGCGACGTATTGTGTTCTTTAACAATACAAGACGAGATTTCATTCCTCTTAACGATTATTAAAAAAGAAATAAAAACTCATCTTGTATTCGATTGCCTGTCAAAGTTCACTTTCGGACAAGGATTTACTCAACTCATCAACGAAAGCTACTTTCATTTATACCACACTTGTGTAAAAAAGTCAATAGAAGTCTCTCGATTTTTGTTATTTATTCAGGAATTTTGATAAAATAACAGAGATGGAAGATAAAAGAAATGTCATTGATAAGTTTAAGGGTCGGAGCGAATTGGAGATTGTAAGTGAGTTGGATTCTGAAGATCACGGTCTGGTGATTGCGCTGGAAAATACCGAGCGAGATTTTAATATGGGGACAATTGTCAGGAGTGCTAATGCGTTTGGCGTGCGGCAGATTTATGTGATTGGGCGCAGGCAATGGAATAAGCGCGGTGCGATGATGACGGATAAATATCTGCATATTACGTATCTGGCGACGACGGAAGAGTTTGTTGAAAAAATGCGGACTGAAGGCAGGGAAATTATTGCGATTGATAATATCCCAGGAAGTGTGAATATGTCGCAGACGAGTTTACCGAAGTGTGCGGTTTTGGTGTTTGGGCAAGAAGGGCCAGGGATTTCTGCGGAGCTGGCCGGCGCTGCGGATCGGATTGTGGCGATTGAGCAATTCGGCTCGACTCGCTCCATAAACGTCGGTGCGGCAGCGACTGTAGCGATGTATTGTTGGCTGCAGCAGAATGTGCTGGCGGAAAATAGCTAATTGATTTCTACGCCTTGTTGGCTCAAAAAATTACGAGTTTCATCATCTAATTTACAATTTATGAAACGCGATCGTGCTGCCAATTTTCCCGCTACCATAGATAAATTGCGTTTCCTTATCATATTTTCATACCACGGAAGTCGCAATCCTCCGCTTCAATAATAGCTTTTACACCGCGAAAAATCCACATTCCGAACCGACGAATTAATGAAATAAATTGGTTGCCCATAAATATGCTTTGCGTCGTCCAGATTACAATTCTGAAACACGAAAAAGCCCATGACAAACTGGTCAAAATCAACGCCAGAAAAATCCTCATCCGTAAAGCGAACAAACTCGCCTTCTTGAATGGTGGGATAACGCTCGTGTTGGTAGGCGGAAAAAAATCGTTAGCGCGAATAGATTCGGCAATGATACGCATGATGTTGTCCATAAATTAATGATACAACATTATTTCTCACGATAACTCCGTCAGTTCCTACTTTACAAAAAAAGCATGAAATTTACTATAATAGACGTATGATTTTACCTAAATTTCATCATTCACACGTGTTGCCGAGGTAGGACTCTGATTTTTTTGATTGTATGCGCCGAGTTCTGCCTCGGCGTTTTTGATTGCTATAAATAAGAAATAATGACATAATGGAGCTAACATGAGCAGTTTATCTACACAAAGTTACAAAGGTTCGCGAGACTATTTTCCAGAGGAAAAGCGTCTGCAGAATTACATTTTTAATGTTTGGCACAAGACGGTTGAGAGTTTTGGCTATGAAGAATATGGCGCGCCGCTGCTGGAGCCGCTAGATATTTATTTGGCGAAGTCAGGTCAGGAATTGGCGGGTGAGCAAACATACGCCTTTGAAGATCGCGGTGGTCGAATGGTGGCAATTCGCCCTGAGATGACGCCGTCGATTTCTCGAATGGTAGCAGCTAAGCGTCAGGAATTAGCGATGCCTGCGCGGCTATATTCAATTGCTAATTTTATGCGCTATGAACGGCCGCAACGTGGGCGTGAGCGTGAGTTTTGGCAATTGAATGCGGATTTGTTTGGCGTGGACGGCGCGGCGGCGGACGCGGAGATTATTGAGCTGAGCCACGCTAGCGTGATGAATTTTGGCGCCAAGCAGGAAATGTTTACGGTCAGGGTTAATAATCGCCAATTGATAAATCGTTTGATGAGCCAATTTTTGAAGCTTGATATTGTTGGTTCGACGATGATGATGAAGTTGCTTGATAGAAAAAAATAAGATTCCTGCCGAAGAATTTAAGCGTCAGGCGATTGAGATTTTTTTGGCAATCAAGCGTCGGAAGGGTCTGCCGAAGCTAGCAAAAATGATCAGCATGAAATCTGTTGATGATTTGCCGAGCGAATTGATGGAAGATGAAAGCGTCAAGCAACTTCGCGAAGTGATGAAATTGCTTTAGCCAAAAAAAGGCATCACGAATGCGGTGTTTGATGTTACTTTGATGCGCGGATTGACCATTACACGGGCATGGTTTTTGAGCTTTTTGACACTCACCAGAGAATAACCGAGCGTTGTTTGGTGGAGGACGATATGACGGACTAGTTGGGTTATTTGGCGTTGAACCGATTGCTACGGTCGGCGTTGGCATGGGCGCAACTACAATGGAGCAATTTTTGGAAGTGCACAATTTGTTGCCCAAATTGGCGTCTAAAACAGATGTGTATATAATTCCGGTGTCAAAAGAATCTATGGCGGGCGCGGACGATTTGGCGCGAAAATTGCGCAGTGAAGGCGTGCGAGCGGAGCTGGATATTACTGGTAGAAAGATTGACAAGCAGATAAAAGCGGCGTTGAAAAAGCAAATTCCGTTTGCGGTGTTCGTGGGTGAGGATGAGATTGCTAGCGGTGCATACACGGTTCGAAACTTGGTGGAATCCGATGAGCAGAAGGTTGGCGCTGAACGAATTGTGACAATTGTCAAAGATCGTCGATATGATGGCGATGAGGACGCTCTGTTTGAGATATAGTCTGATATCTGTTATAATTAGTCTTTATGAAGACTACTGTAAAAAAACTATCAGATACTAAAGTTCAATTGACGATTTCTTTGGGTGCTAGCGAATTAGCTGACGCAGAGCAGGTTTCCTTGACGAAGTTGGCGCGTGACATCAAAGTTCCAGGTTTCCGCAAAGGAAAAGTTCCCGCAAACATAGCCGCTAAGCACGTTGATCCGAATGCTTTACAGGAGCAGATCTTAGAGAACGCTTTGTCAAAGGCAGTAGCTGAGGCGTTTTTGCAGGAAAAACTGCAAGCTTTTAGACCGACCTAGCGTTGAAGTTAAGAAGTTTGTTCCTGGTTCTGAGTTGGAATTTACGGCTGAAGTTGAAGTTATTCCGCCAGTAAAATTGGGCGATTACAAAAAAATTGACAGCGAAAAAAAGAAGTAGCCAAAGGTCGAAGATAAAGGATGTTGACGAGGTTATTGAGAGAATCCGTAAAAACTATTCTGAAAAATCAGAGGTCAAGCGTGCCGCTAAAGCTGGCGACGAAGCCGTGATTGACTTTACGGGAAAGAAAGACGGCGTGGCATTTGACGGCGGTTCGGCTAAGGAATATGGCTTGAAGCTTGGTGAAGGTCAATTCATTCCTGGATTTGAAGAAGGTGTGATTGGTCATAAGGCTGGTGAAGAGTTCGATTTGAAATTGAAATTCCCAGAGGATTATCACGCTGAGAATTTGGCGGATCAAGACGTTGTATTTACTGTGAAGCTTCACAAGGTTAACGAATTGGAATTGCCAGAACTAAACGATGAATTTGCTGCAAAATGTGGTCCATTTACAGAGATGAAGGAAGTAAAAGCGGACATTAAGCGTGAACTTACTGCACAAAAAGAGCGTGAAGCTGACGAGAAATTTAAGGACGCGTTGGTTGGTGAGTTGACGGAAAAAAGTAAAGCCGCGCTGCCAGAACTTTTGGTTGAGGATCAATTGCGATCAATCGAGCGTGACTTGACTCAGAATTTGATGTATAGCGGACTGAGTTTGGATAGCTATTTGAAGACTCAGGGCTTCAAAGATAAAGAAGAGTGGGTGAAGAAAGAAGCTCGTCCAGCGGCTGAAAAGCGCGTTAAGGCTGGCTTGGTATTGGCGGAATTGTCGAAGGAATTGAAGATTGACGCTTCTCGTGATGAGATCCAAGAACAGATTAATTTCTTTAAGCAACAATACGGCAAAGATAAGAAAATACTAGAGCAATTTGACAATCCAAACGTCCACCGCGACATTGCCAACCGAATGATTACAGATAAGACCGTTGCTAAATTGGTTGAATTAAACACGAAGAAATAGGGTAAATATGCCAAAATCATATCTCATTCCAACTGTCATTGAGAAGTCGGCCGACGGCGAGCGTGCTTTTGATATCTATTCGAGATTGTTGAATGAGAGAATTATTTTCCTTGGCGAAGACGTTAACGAACATACCGCCAATAGTGTAGTGGCGCAATTACTGCACTTGGCATATGTTGACCCGCAGGCTGATATATCGCTATATATCAATAGTCCAGGTGGCAGCGTTTATGATGGAATGGCAATTTATGACACGATGAATTTTATTAAGCCCGATGTGGCGACGTATGGAATTGGTTTGCAGGCAAGCATGGGGCGTTTTTGCTCAGCTCTGGTGCTAAGGGCAAGAGGTTCTGTTTGCCGCATGCTAAGGTTATGATTCATCAGCCGTCTTCTGGAACGCATGGAAAAGTGACCGACATGGAAATTGACATGAAGGAAACTTTGGAAGTCAAAGAAATGCTAGCGAAGATTATGGCGAAAAACACCGGTCAGAAGTTGGCTAAGGTTAAGTCCGATATGGAGCGTGATTATTGGATGACGCCAGATGAAGCTGTAAAGTACGGTCTAATCGACAAAGTCTTGACTAAATTATCGTAAAAATTACGTGTTTGTTGTTAAAACTACTAGTAATTCTGCTTGTGGTTTTTGAGGAATATTGTCATAATTTGAGTTAGGTAAGGAGGGCTTATGAGGCAATATTTAGACGCATTGAAATACGTTCGTGATAACGGTGTGCAAAAAGGTGATCGTACAGGAACGGGGACAACAGAAGTTTTTGGTATTCAGACGCGATATAATTTGGCGGACGGATTTCCGGCTATGACCACTAAGAAGTTGTATTTCAAAAGCGTCGCTCATGAGCTTTTATGGTTTCTTAAGGGTACGGGCAATATTGAATATTTGGCACAAAACGGCGTTCATATTTGGGATGAGTGGCCATATAAAAATTACTTAGAAAAAACTGGTCAGAAAATACCGGAAATTAACGGCGACGAGTGGCGCGCTGGCATGAAGGAATTTATTGATAAGATTGCGAGCGATCACGTGTTTGCTGAAGAATGGGGAAATTTGGGACCTGTTTATGGCGTTCAATGGCGAAAAATGGCCGGACGGGAAGGGCGGAACTATTGACCAGATTCAGAATACTATTGACATGATAAAGACAAATCCAGAGTCGCGTCGGAATATCGTGAGCGCGTGGAATGTGGCGGAAATTGATGACATCGTTCAAGCTGGCGGGCTGCCTCCGTGTCATACGATGTTTCAATTTAACGTAAGACCTGGTAAAAACGGCGAGAAGGACAAGCTGGATTTGGCGCTGACTCAGCGCTCGGCGGATATGTTCCTTGGGGTGCCGTTTAACATTGCCAGCTATGCATTGCTACTGTCGATGGTCGCTCAGTTACCGACAAACAGCCCGGCGAGTTTGTCCACACCTTAAATAGCGCACATATTTACAATAATCACCGCGCGCAAGTTGACGAGCAATTATCGCGCCGTCCGCTGCCGCTACCGAAACTGTGGCTCAACCCAGACGTCAAGAATATTGATGATTTCACGATTGATGATATCCGTCTGGAGAACTATGAGTGCCATCCAGCAATAAAAGCGCCGATTGCTGTGTAGATTGATTTACGATCTTATGCCCATTGGTCGAAATGATCGATGTCTATTCCTCATCAGATTCTTTAGCTGTAAGAATTATATAATTGTCGTTTTCAATACCAGACGGTTGTAGACCGGTAATCTCCTGATCGGGTAGAATAACACTAAACTCTCGAGTAGCGGTATCATATAGTATAGTCGCATATTTTCCTATTGTTCTAGCTTTTCCGCTTTCATCTGTCCATTTTTCTACAACAGGGGCTTTATCTTTGAATATCGCGCCTTCTGCGGTAGGCTTGCCAGATAGTATTATCGTTCTACCTTCTGGCAGGTCTGCAATCGTAGTGTTTTTTTATGTCTTCAAGGGTTGTAGCACGTATTATAGATCGTTCGTTCATGCTTTCTACTATACCACAAATACCAAATACTGTCAACTCAAGAAAGCTATTTTCTTTTATACGTCACAAAATCAAAATCGTAATTATTTTCAGCGTCTGCTGGGTGATGTGTGCGACTTATTTCCTCCCATACGTCCATATCTATCTCTGGGAAAAAAGTGTCAGCGTCGGGAAACTCGGCGTCGATTTCCGTGGCGTAAATGGTGTCAATTTCCGGAGTATTCAGCGCGTCTTTGTAAACTTGTGAGCCACCAATAATAAAAGTCGGATATCGCGATAAATCCAGGGCGCTTCGTAAATTCATAGCCGTAAGAACTTTTTTGACGCCAGTTGGCTTGGATGAAATGACAATATTTTCTCTGTCTGGAAGCGGTCGCGAGCCAATTGACTCAAACGTTTTTCTGCCCATGATGACATTGCTGTTTCTCGTCAAACGCTTAAAATTCACCAAGTCGGCTGGCAGACTTCGCCCCCATGGCATATCGCCATTTTGTCCGATGGCGCGGTTTTTATCGTAAGCTACAATAATGGCTTTTTCCATAATTTCAGTTTAACATGCTGTAAAATTTACTGAAAGCTTGATAGAAATGCGTAAACTTGCCATAATAAGATTTGGTAGAAAAAATCACGCAATGGGAGGTGTTTAGTGAGCGTGTACTCAAATAAAGATATATTAGCGGCGATTGAAGACGGGACAATTGTCTGTACGCCGTTCAACCCAAAAAACGTATCGGAAGCCAGCTTAGATTTTACGCTAGGCTTTAATTTTTATAAACAGGAATATGATGATATTTCGCGAGTTTATAATCCGTTTGACGAGTCTGATGTCAATCGATATTTCAAGGGTCCACTTAAGGCGATTCCGCACGCCGAATGGTGTGAGCGGCACGGTTTTCGGGAATTTAAGAATATTCCGCCAGATCATCCGATTATCGTACTGAAGCCTGGTGAGCGAATTTTGGCACACACGCACGAATTTGTTGGGATTCGGACGCATGGTGGCGCGGCTGAGGTGAAAAGTCGTAGCTCTTGGGGACGAAACGGCGTGGCGGTGTGTTTTGATGCTGGCTGGGTTGATCCGGGATATATTAATCGGATTACGCTTGAGATTTACAATTTGAATAAGCATGAGAGCGTAGTTTTGCCTGTCGGCGAGAGAATTGGGCAATTGATTTTTCATCACACTGGTCAGGTTGACGGCGGATATGCTAGTGGGCGCGGCGGAATGAGCGGTAAATATCAGCACACTGACGATTTGGATGAATTGATAAAAACTTGGCGTCCAGAAATGATGTTGCCGCGGGCGTTTAAGGATCGTCGGCATAAACCGATGGAAATTTCGGGTCTAAGCGAGGGGGTTTTATAATGATGACTGGTTCAATTTTCCGTTGGCGGACAAAAGAAAAAGAATATAAGAATCATAAGAAAAGTAATAGATCTGAAAGTTGCGACTTCTGTCAATTGGTAAAACAGCACACTAGTCAAGTCGTAGAAGAAACGCAGCATTGCCTAATCATTAAAAATCGATTTGGCTATGATTTTTGGGACGGCTGCGGCGTGGACGACCATTTGATGGTGATACCGAAACGACACGTGGACTCATTGGCAAATTTGAGCGACGAGGAAAAAATTGACTATATGAATCAGGTTGCTAGGTTTGAATCTAGTGGCTATTCAATTTACGCTCGAGCCCAAGGCAGCAAAACCAAGTCGATGATACATCAGCATACTCACTTGATAAAAATTGATGGCAAAACGAAAAAATGGCTGATATTTCTACAGAAGCCGCACATTGTGATTACGAGGTGATGATGGGCGACGCGGGAAAAATACATAGTTATCGAAGGTAATGACGGGACGGGCAAGTCGACGCAGGTCGCGAAATTGGCGGAATATTTTCAGTCAATCGGGCGAACGGTTTGCGTGATTGAAGAGCCGGGAAGCGATGATCCGGAAAAAAATCAACTTCGATAGCAAATGAGCTTCGAAAAGTGATTAAAAAATGGTGATCTGGCGCGTTCTGCGGCGGTTAATGTGGCGCTATTTTCTGCAGCTCGGCGTGAATTGTGGCGGGAAAAAAATTCAGCCTGCGTTGGAGCGTGGGGAAATTGTTTTGAGTGCGAGAAATTATATCTCAACGCTGGTTTATCAGGGGCGAGGCGAAGGTTATGACGAGTCAGAAATTCTGCGATTGACAGAATTATTCACCGATGAAAAATACTTGAAGCCAGACGTTATGGTTATTTTAATCTTGAGCCGTGATAAGCGGGAAGAGCGAATTTCTATGCGTGGCGAGTTGAAAAATCCCGATACTTTTGAGTCGCGTGGGCAAGATTTTCAGAAAAAAGTCGACGATGGATATCTGGAGATCGCCGAGGCATATGGAATTCCGGTAATTTCGGCAGATGGGGCAGTTGACGAAGTTCACGATATGTTGATTGATAATATTGAAAAACACTAGTAAAACCCCTTGATTTTATTGACGTTTTTCGTCATAATGAGTAGTTATAGAAGTAGTGTATTCATGGCGGGTGAAAATTGCGAGTAGGCAAATCGTGATTTTGGGCTATGAATTAGAGATCTTCATGGCCGTCTATTAACCACTAATTAAAGCGAGGAGTGTTTACGCCTGTGGCAAAAAAACCAACCACAAGTAGCGAGCGTGTCTATTTCACCTCTGGTGATAATGCCCTGCCGCTACCAAACTTAATCGCTCACCAAAAAGATTCTTGGCGCTGGTTCGTCGAAGAAGGTTTGAGTGAGATATTTTCAGAAATTAATCCAATTGACGACTACACTGGTCAGAAGTTGTCATTAAAGTTCGGCAAATACTATTTTGGCGAGCCAAAAAACACTGACCAATTTGCCAAAGAAAACAACTTGACATTTGAAGCTCCGCTACACGCAACAGTTGAATTGACAAACAAGACAACCGGCGTAGTTGAAGAGCAGGAAATTTACCTCGGTGAATATCCATGGATGACCGAGCGCGGTACATTCGTTATCAACGGTACGGAGCGTGTAGTTGTTAGCCAGTTAATTCGCTCTGCTGGTGTTTTCTTTACTGCTGAAACAATAGCGGGACGTAATTACTACGGCGCAAAAATCATTCCAGGACGTGGAGCTTGGATGGAATTTGAGACGGCTTCTAACGGCGCGATTTACGTAAAAATTGACCGCCGCCGCAAGATGCCAGCAACGACTTTGTTGCGCGCTTTGGGTTATCCAAAGACTAGCGAAATTAAGGAATTGTTCGCTGATATTGATACTGGCGATGTGAAATACATTGACGAAACCTTGGACAAGGATACTTCTCGTGGTGCAAACGAGGCGTTGATTGAGGTTTATCGTCGATTGCGTCCAGGTGATTTGGCGACAGTTGATAATGCTCGTCAGATGATTGAGCGAATGTTCTTTGACTTTAAGCGGTTTGATTATTCGCGGGTTGGTCGTTATAAATTGAACCAACGCTTGGGTCTGGATGTTGCTAATACGGCTGAAAATCGCACATTGCAGATGAGCGATTTGGTGGCGATTTTGCGTGAAGTTATTCGCTTGAACAATACGCAAGAGCCAGCTGACGACATTGACGCATTGAGCAACCGCCGAGTTCGCTTGGTTGGTGAATTGATTGCCCGACAATTCCGTGTTGGTATGCTCCGAATGCAGCGCAACGCGATGGATCGCATGAGCGTGGCTGATTTGGAAAGCGTTAGCCCAAGTCAATTGATCAACGCTCGTCCAATTGTTGCAGCTGTTCGTGAATTCTTTACTTCAAGCCAGTTGTCGCAGTTGCTTGACGAGGTTAACCCATTGTCAGAATTGAGCCACAAGCGACGCTTGAGCTCGACTGGTCCTGGCGGTTTGACTCGTGAGCGCGCTGGATTTGAGGTCCGCGACGCCCACCCAACTCACTATGGTCGTATCTGTTCAGTGGAGACTCCAGAAGGTGCGAATATCGGTTTGGTGCTTAACTTGGCAACTTATGCGCGTGTTAACGAATACGGATTTATTGAGACTCCATATCTTCGTGTGAAAAGATGGTAAAGTGACTGACGAGCTTGTTTATTTGGATGCTTCGCAAGAAATTGGTGAAGTTATCGCTGATGCTGGTGAGGCTCTTAACGAAGACGGAACTTTCCGCGACGAGCGCGTTAATGCTCGAAGTAACATGCAGCCATCACAAGTTGATGCTAGCCAAGTTACATTCATGGATGCAGCTCACCGCCAGATTTTAGGTTCGACTGCGGCGCTGGTGCCATTTATTGAAAAGACTCGTGTCGACCGCGCCTTGACTGGTTCAAACATGCAACGCCAGGCGGTTCCTCTACTGTGTCCAGAATCTGCAACTGTTGGTACTGGAATTGAGAAGGCTGTGGCTGAGAATAGTGGTCACTTGATTCAGGCTAGTGGCGACGGCGAAGTTGTTCGTGCTGATGCTGACGAAGTTCACGTTAAATATGCTGACGGCGTAAAGATTTATACGTTGAAGCATTTCGTGAAGAACAATGACGATCGTTGCTACAACCAAAAAGTCCGCGTTGAGCGTGGTGACAAGGTGAAGAAGGGCGATATCCTGATTGAAGGCGCCTCAATTGCTGGCGGTGAAATTGCCCTAGGTAAAAACCTTCTGGTTGCCTTTATGCCATGGGGCGGCTACAACATGGAAGACGCGATTATTATGAGTCGTCGTTTGGTTGAAGATGATCGATTGACAAGCATTAACATTAAAGATTACACCGTTGAGGTTCGCGAGACGAAGCTTGGTCCAGAGATTGTGACACGCGATATTCCAAATGTTTCTGAGGAAAGTTTGCGTCATTTGGATGAGAACGGAATTGTTCAAATTGGTTCAGAGGTTAAGGCTGGCGATGTCTTGGTTGGTAAGATTACACCAAAGGGCGAGCAGGAATTGAGCTCTGAGGAACGTTTGCTTCGCGCAATCTTCGGTGAAAAAGCTAAGGACGTTCGCGATACATCACAGCGAATGAACAATGCAGGCGGTGGTAAAGTCGTTGGCGTTAAGATCTTTAGTCGTGAAAATGGTCACGAATTGAAGGCTGGCGTTTTGATGCAAATCCAGATCTTCGTTGCGCAACTACGAAAGATTGGCGTTGGTGACAAGATGGCTGGACGCTTCGGTAACAAGGGTGTTGTGGCGAAAGTTCTTCCTGTTGAAGATATGCCATTCCTAGAAGACGGTACGCCGGTTGACGTAGTTTTGAACCCACTTGGTGTGCCAAGCCGTATGAACCTTGGTCAGATTTTTGAAACTCACCTTGGTATGGCAGCACGAGCATTGGGCTACCGCGTAGCGACTCCGTCATTTAACGGTGTTCCAAGTGAGAAGATTTCTGATGAGCTAGAAAAAGCTGGTTTGGCGCGTGACGGTAAGAGTCAATTGTTTGACGGTCGCACCGGTGAACCATTTGAGGAGCGAACAACAGTTGGTGTGATGCACATGATTAAGTTGCACCACATGGTTTCTGACAAGATTCACGCCCGTTCAACTGGTCCATACACGATGGTTACTCAGCAGCCACTTGGTGGTAAAGCACAAAACGGTGGTCAGCGCTTTGGTGAAATGGAGGTTTGGGCGCTGGAAGCTTACGGTGCCGCTGCAACCTTGCAGGAAATGTTGACAATTAAGTCCGACGACGTTTACGGTCGTGCAAAGGCTTACGAGTCAATCATTAAGGACGAACCAATTGTTGGTCCAAAACTTCCAGAATCCTTCAACGTGTTGGTTAAGGAGCTTCAAGGTTTGGGTCTTCGAGTTGATTTAGTTGACGACGAGGCAACAGTTGACGCTGAGCATGTTATTGCTTCAAGTGGTCCGGAAGATAAAACTGTCGCTACTGATGATGAGATAGAAGAAACATACTTGGATGAATCAGATGACATCGGTGAAATTGACGATGGTATGAGCGTGCAAGATATTGATGAAGTAGAAGAAATAAAGGAGGACGCGTAAGATGGCAAATTCTGCATTTAACGCAACGGGCATCAGCGATTTTGACGCGGTTCGTTTGGCAGTAGCTAGCCCAGAAGACATTCTGAAATGGAGCTACGGCGAAGTTTTGAAGCCAGAAACAATTAACTATCGCACACAAAAGCCAGAACGCGACGGATTGTTCTGTGAGCGAATCTTTGGTCCAGTTAAGGATATCAATCCACACGACTCAAAGCTTAAGGGTGTACGTTCACGCGAAGCTGCTGTCGATAAGAATGGCGAATTGGTTACTAAATCAATCGTTCGTCGTGAGCGAATGGGACACATTCAATTGGCAGTTCCAGTTGCGCACATTTGGTTTATGCGCGGCACTCCAAGCGCAATGAGCCAGCTGCTCGGCATGACGGTTCGCAATATTGAGAAAATCGTTTACTTTGCAACTTACGTTATCTTAAGCGTTGACGAAGCAACTCGTGATCAATATTTGGCAGATTTGGAAGCGGAAACTGATTTGGCTCGTAAGGCTATCAAAATCCGCTACGAAAAAATGGCTGAAGAAGATGGTGCTGACGTTAAGCAACTAGCGAAAGAGCAGAGCCGTGAAGTCGAGGAATTGGAAGAATCTTACGTTGGTAAGAAATCTCAATTGGAGAGCTTGAATTTCGGTGCTTTGATTTCAGAGAGCGAATATCGCAACTTGCCAGAAGAATATGACGAATTGATCGAAGTTGGCATGGGTGCCAGCGCGGTCAAGGAACTTTTGGACAAGATTGAGTTGCCAAAGCTTATCGCTGAATTGACTGAAGAAGTTGAGACTGCAAAAGGTCAGCGACAGAAGAAGTTGCTAAAGCGTTTGAAGATGCTTGAAAGCATGGAATCTGCTGGCATTAAGCCATCAAGCCTATGTATGACCGTCCTGCCAGTTATTCCTCCAGATCTTCGTCCAATGGTGGCGTTGTCTGGTGGTCGATTTGCGACATCTGACTTGAACGATTTGTATCGCCGAATCATCAACCGAAACAACCGCTTGAAGAAGTTGATTGAGCTTAACGCGCCAGAAGTTATTCAGCGCAATGAAAAGCGCATGCTTCAGGAAGCTGTTGACGCTTTGATTGACAATTCAGCATCTCGCGGTCGTGCGGTTAGCTCGACTGGTGGTCGTCGCAGTTTGAAGAGCTTGAGCGATATGCTAAAGGGCAAGCAAGGTCGCTTCCGCCAGAACCTTCTTGGTAAGCGTGTTGACTATTCTGGCCGCTCGGTTATCGTGGTTGGTCCAAAATTGAAGATTAACCAATGTGGTTTGCCAAAGCAAATGGCGCTGGAATTGTTCAAGCCGTTTGTGATCAGCTGGTTGATTAAGAACGAATTTGCGCACAATATTCGCTCGGCTTCACGCCTAATTGAAGCTGGTGAAGCGGTAGTTTGGGACGCGCTGGATTCAGCAATTGAAGGTAAGTATGTGTTGCTTAACCGTGCACCAAGTTTACACCGTTTGTCAATCCAAGCCTTCCAGCCGGTTTTGGTTGAAGGAAAAGCTATTCAGTTGCATCCGCTAGTTTGTGCTGGATTTAACGCCGACTTCGACGGTGACCAGATGGCTGTTCACTTACCGCTATCAAAAGAGGCTCAAGCTGAAGCTCGCGAATTGATGAGCGCAACTGCCAACTTGTTGAAGCCTGCCGATGGTGCGCCAGTGCTGCACATTTCGCAGGACATTGTGCTTGGTAACTATTACTTGACTTACGACAAGCCACAAGCTCAGACTGATAAGATTAAGACTTACAGTTCTGTTTACGAAGCAGAAATGGCTTACGACAATGGCGTAATTCACTTGCAAACCCCAATTCGTATCTTTGCGAAAGGTAAAATGCGTGAAACAACTTTGGGTCGCGTCTTCTTCAATGAAATTCTGCCTGAAGATTTCCCGTATGACAATAATGTCCAGACCAAGAAACAGCTTAAGAAAGTGCTGGCGCAAATCTTTAACAAGTACGGCGCCGAAGAAACCGCTAAGATTGCAGACCGCATGAAGGGTCAAGCTTTCCGCTTTGCTACGGTTGCGGCTGTGTCGACTGGTATGACCGACTACGTCCACTTCGAGGAAATCCCTCAATTTGTGGCTGAAGGTGATGCTAAGGCGGCTTTGATTTCTGAGCAATTCGACCAAGGTTTGATTACAGAGGAAGAGCGATACAACTTGACGGTTAGCGCATGGCGAAACGTTGACAATAAGATTACGGCATTCTTGAAAGACCAATTGGCGCACATGGACACCAGTATTTCTATGATGGTCAACTCTGGTGCTCGTGGTGATATTTCCAACGTGAAGTTGGCGAGCGCGATGATTGGTGTTCAGATGGACGCAACCAACCATGAGATTGAGCTTCCAATCCGCAGCTCTTACACTGGCGGTTTATCTAGCCTTGAAGCCTTTATCGCAACTCGTGGTGCACGTAAGGGTCTTATTGACACGGCTCTTAAGACTGCCGACTCGGGCTACCTGACTCGTCGTTTGGTAGACGTTGCGCAAGACGTCTTTACCGTTGAAGACACTGATGGCGACGATGAAGGTTACGCAATTTACCGATCAGAAACTGAAGAGACGATGATTGACTTCTCAAACCGTTTGGCTGGTCGTTATGCTGCTGAAACAATTCCAGGTCACGTCAATAAGAATGAATTGATCACGCGTGAAATCGCAGATTCAATTGATGACGACGAAAGCATTGAAAGCGTTAAGATTCAGTCTGTATTATCAACAAATAACCTTAACGGTATTCCACAGCGAAGTTACGGTATTGATATGTCGACTGGTAATTGGTTGGCAATCATCAGCCAGTCGGTGTTATCGCCGCTCAGTCAGTTGGTGAGCCGGGTACTCAGTTGACGCTTCGTACCTTCCACAACTCTGGTGTTGCTGGTGGTGACATTACCCAAGGTCTTCCTCGTGTTGAAGAATTGTTTGAAGCGCGCACACCAAAGGGTCAAGCATTCATTACGGAAGTTGCTGGTTTGGTTGACGTTTGGGAAGATGGCAAGAAGTATATCGTTCAAATTACACCAGAATCTGGTAAGGTTGAGCGATTGCCATTAGAAGGACGAACTGTTGTGGTTAAGGCTGGCTCAAGCGTCAAGGCTGGCGATGTCTTGGCAACTGGCGAGAGTGACACTCGACCTTTGATCGCGCCATTTGACGGTGTGATTGGGTCGGCTGAAGATACTTTGGTGATCGCGGCAGAGGCTGCTTCGCCAACTCGCTACGAAATTCCAGGCAACATGCAGTTGGTCGTTAAGGCAAACGATATTGTTGAAGCTGGTGATCGATTGACAACTGGATCGTTGAACTTGCACGATTTGATGCGACTTAAGGGTGTTGAGGCAACTCAGCGCTACATCATCAACGAAGTTCTGCGAATCTACGCTGCTCAGGGTCAGGACGTGGCTGACAAGCACTTGGAGATTATTGTTCGCCAAATGTTTAGTCGCGTGCAAATTGAAGATGCTGGTGATAGCGAATTTGTGACTGGCGACATCGTTTCTAAGGCCGCTGTGGTCAATGCGAATAAGCAATTGGCTGCTGAAGGCAAGAACTTGATTAGCTACACACAATTGCTACTCGGTATCACAAAGGTGTCAATCTGGAGCGACTCATGGCTATCAGCTGCATCCTTCCAGGACACTACTCGCGTCTTGATTAACGCTGCTGTATCTGGTCGAGCCGACCACTTGCACGGTTTGAAGGAAAATGTCATCATCGGCCGCAAGATTCCGGTAGGAACTGGCGCTGTTGAAGAGACGGAGGTGGCTGAAGATACGGCTACGGAATTGGCGGAAGAATTCTCGGAGATCTAGCCGCATTTAGTTCCGTCAACCATACATTATTCTCCCCCTTCTGCAACAGGGGGGAGAATTGTATATTAGAGTGGTTTATTTTCTATATCTATCGGCGGCTTAGGAATTATTGTAGGATTTTGTAGTTTCTTGGTATTTTCAGGATTTCCGGGATAAGTTTGGGGTATGATAATACGTATGACGAATGTACGCCACTCATAAATGCCGTAAGCAACGTAATAAACAATTAAAGGAGGTTTTATGCCAGTATATAACAAACTTGTCCGTGATAAAATTTTGGAAATCATTAAGACCAATGGGCAAAAGCCAACTCACAAAATACTTACAGCAGACGAATATGCCGTGGAGCTTACAAAAAAGCTAGTCGAAGAAGTTGAGGAATATAAAAAAGATAAAAATACTGATGAGCTTGCCGATATCATGGAAGTAGTCTATGCTCTCGCAAGCCTGCATAGTTGTACCGCGGAAGAATTAGAAAAAATTCGCGCAGAAAAAGCAGAAAAACGCGGCGGCTTTGAAAAGAAAATATTCCTAGTGGAGGTGATGGATTAGGGTAAGTATGTGCGACAAGTTATGTCTATTCTGTGCAAGGAACTCATCTCTGGCAATGAGTACCCTGTTTTTTGTATAAATAAGTGGCGATTTTACTTTTACGTAATCTGTGCTAAAATAGACATAGAGTTTCCTCTTTTCGGAGTGCGCGGTGTTTTGAATGTGTACAGACTGCAATCTCGGCGGAAAAGGTATAGACACGGAGAGGAGTTGCTGAATCCAAACCGTAAGGCAAATTGCCATAATTAGTTAATCAACCAAGGAGAAATTGGATGCCAACAATCAACCAATTGGTGCGCAAACCGCGCCAAACGGCTAAGAAAAAGTCCAAGTCGCCAGCACTAGGTCGTATTCATAACGCCCTAAAAACACGTTATTACGACCAGAATGCACCGCTTAAGCGTGGTGTTTGTGTGCGTGTGACGACTAAGACGCCAAAGAAACCAAACTCAGCTTTGCGTAAAGTTGCTCGTGTTAAATTGAATAACGGCTATGAAGTTTGGGCGTACATCGGTGGTGAAGGTCACAACTTGCAGGAGCACGCTGTGGTCTTGATCCGCGGTGGTCGTGTGCCTGACCTTCCAGGTGTGCGTTATCACATCGTACGTGGTGCGCTTGACCTTCAAGGCGTCAACAACCGTAAGAAGGGTCGCTCTAAGTACGGTACAAAGAAAGGGGATAAATAATCATGCCTCGTAAAGTTACCAAGAAATTGCAGCGTGAACTTAAACCTGATCGCCGATACCAAAGCGTACTAGTTCAGCGTTTGATCAACAAGTCAATGCTAGACGGTAAGAAATTGGCGGCTGAGCGCGCTGTTTACACAGCCCTAGAAACTGCTGCTAAGAAATTGGATTCTGAAGATCCATTGGCAGTGTTTGAAAAAGCATTGAAGAACGTTAGCCCAAGCTTTGAGGTTAAATCTCGCCGCGTTGGTGGTGCTAACTACCAGATTCCATTCCCAGTTCAGGGGCATCGACAATTGCACTATGCGTTTAGTTGGCTAGTTCAAGCAGCCCGCGCTCGTAGTGGAATGCCATATTCACAGCGTTTGGCATTGGAAATTGTTGACGCTTTACAATGAAGCTGGTGCTGCCTTTAAGAAGAAGGAAGACACGCATAAGATGGCTGAAGCTAACCGCGCCTTTGCGCACTTTGCTCGTGGCTAATTATTGCCCGAAAGCAAAATCAGAAAATCGCTCTAAACGGGGCGATTTTTTGGTATAATAGAAAAAATTAGGAGGGAAGATGGCGAGTTTTTCGTTTGATATTGTGTCAGAAATTGACAAGGCTGAGATGAATAATGTTTTCATGCAGGCTGAAAAAGAAATCCAAGGGCGTTATGATTTTAAGGGGACGAGCGCGGCAATTGATTGGCTGGACGATAAGAAAGGTTTGAAGATTACGGGCGACAGCGATTGGCAAGTTGACGCCGTGCTAGACATTGTGCGTAAGAAGTTGGCGGGGCGTGGTCAATCAAGCAAAGTTCTGGATTTATCAAAAGAGAAAGTTGTTTCGAACTTGAAGACGACTTGGGAAATTCCGTTCAAGCAAGGTCTTGATCAGCCGACGGCGAAGCAGATTGCCGCTGATATTCGTGCTAATGCGCCGAAAGCTAAGCCGCAAATCCAGGGCGACCTCGTTCGTGTTACTTCTGCATCGAAGGATGAGCTGCAAAAAGTTATTAGTTTATTGCGGGAAAGTGATTATGACACACCTTTGCAATTTGTAAATTATCGTTAGGATTGGAGCAATATGAATCAGAAGTCAATGAAGAAATTAAAAATTGCAGCCATCGTTCTGGGCGTAGTTTTCTTAGTCTCTGTTATAGTTGGGCTGATTGTCGTTAATAATAACCGCTCTTCCGGAGTTAGTAAAACCGCAAAAAAGAAGATCCAGAAGATTTTTGCCGAAGAAGATGCTAAGAATTTGCAAAAAGTCGTTTCCAAATATGGCTATTCAATTCGATACGACAAGAGTATTTTTTTACTGGCGAAGGTCACGTTTTAAATAGTGATTCTAATGAAAAACAGTACAGCGCCACTACGTATGCCGATGATGAATTGAAAGAAAGCCGCGCTTATGCGATTTTGCGATTGCACTTCAGGAAAAGCTCAGAAAAGCCGAATGAGGAGGAAGAGAAGTTCTCGTTTAGGAAGATTATGCCAGACTTCTCAATTGTGACTTCGCGCAAAAAAGCTTATTTTGATCGGTCAACGATGCCCGAGGAATACAAGGACACGAAGAAATATTCAGATTTGGATTTAATGCTTCAGGGCGATATCAACAAGCAGAAAAAGGATAACCCAAACTTAAAATATCACACCAGCGACGCGACGATTTCTGGACGCAAGTTTAAGAAGATGGTCGTTGATTACGGAAGCACTATTGACGGCAAGTGGCAGAAAACTGGTGAAAAAATAACTTACTTGACGATTCAGAATGGTAGACCGTACTGGATGACGATTTTTGCATTGAGCAAGAATTCGTACACGCAGCCATATATTGACCAGCTGGAGGCGCTAGTTGCTAAGGTTACTTTCCAGAATCCAGACAGTAGCTACTTGGTTAGGGCTGATGGCAATAATGAGGCGCAAGTGGCTTCCGCTACGATAGCTAAGACCGAAACTAAGCCGGAAAATTTCTCAGAAGATAAAGACACTACAAATACTTTGGATGAACTGGACGAAGATTCTGTTATTAAAGTGGTGGCAAGGAATCAAATTGCTACTGTCCGTGTGGGAACATATCGTTGTGCTGACATGATTTACACGGCGCAAAACGGCGCGAGTATGCAGCTGAATGGTTTGTGTACGGGTGGAATTGGTAGTGGATCGATTGTTTCTGACGACGGCTACATTGCTACAAACGGACATGTTACTGAAGTTTCTAATCAGAGTATGATCATGGGGCTCAACACGCAAGAGAACATGAATAAATATATAAAGTTTGTGGTAGATGCGGGCTATGTGACTCGAGAGACGCTTCGGGATTTGGCAAATAAGGCTGATGGTGGCGATCAGAGTGCGCAAGCGGCAATTCTCGGTCTTATCAATCAGGTTCCTGCCGATAATATACGCTCGCAAAACGATCGATACGATTATGTCATTCAGACCTCAAGCGAACCTATTGCGCGCGAAGATGACGGTTCGGGTAAGCTTAAGTGGAAAAAGACGAAGACCAATATTCCAGCCAAGAAAATTGACGCGGAAGTTGATTTGAAGGGTCATGGCATGGATTTGAATAGCGACAAAAGTGATGTGGCGATTCTGAAGGTTGAAGGGCGATTTCCAGCGGTAGAGTTAGGTGATAGCTCTAAGATTTCTAGAGGCGATCGGGTGACGGCGATTGGTTATCCAGCGATTGTCGACGACGGTGTAAATACGAAGAAGAGTAAGACCGTCCCAACTGTTACTCAAGGTGATGTTTCTGGTTCGGGCAATGACGCGGGCGGCCATAAGCTATTTTTCAATGAGCGCGCAAATTGCGGCGGGTAACAGTGGTGGTCCAGCGTTCGATGAGGACGGCAAGCAGATTGGACTGAATACTTACGGCGGCTCGTCCTGCGCGAACAGGAGAGAACACAACAATTCTTGCTTTGGAGAGGGAATATTCCGTGATATCGCCGATCTGAAAACTATGGCGAAGAAAAATAATGTTACGTTATCGGCGAACGGCGAATTGACTAAGCTCTGGAAAGATGGCTTGGAGAGTTTTTCTCAAGGTAAATATTCTCAGGCAAAAGCTAAATTTGAACAATTGGATAAAAAATACCCCGACAATTATTTGGTGGCGAAGATGATCGAAGTTTCATCCAATACTCCAGACGACTCTACGGAAAGCGAGGCATCTAGCGCAGAAGCTGGAGCGAGCGAATCAGAAAATAACACTACAGTTATAATCGTAGTTGTGGTGATTCTTTCAACGGGAGCGTTATTCTTAACAGTGTCAATTATCGCAATCGCCGTTTCTGTCAGTAATCGCCGTAAGATGAATGCCTATCCATATCCTGTCGCTGGACAATTCCCGCAGCAGCCTCAGTATCCGCAGCAACCGTATCAGCAGCCAATTCCGCCGCAACAACAATATTCGCAACAAAACTACTATCCGCAGCAATCTGGTCAATATCCGCCAACATACGCGCAGCCGCCTACGCAGCAGCCTCCAGCTAACTATCCGCCTGCGGCGCCAGCTCCGAACGGCAACGAGTCTAAAAATCCTCCGGCTCAGAGCTAGTCAAAAACATAGATAACTGATATAATAAAACGCAAGAGTAGTTTTTTGGTGCCAAAAAATTGACCAAAAATCTCGGCAAATTAACGTAATATAAAGGAAAATTTATGGCAGAGACGCATGTTCCGCTAAAGAATTTTAGAAATATTGGTATTATTGCCCATATTGACGCCGGTAAAACGACGACAACTGAGGGTATTTTGTACCGCACTGGTTTGACACATAAGATCGGTGTGGTTCGTGGTGAAGGTGATGGTGCTACCACCGACTGGATGGCACAGGAGAAAGAGCGTGGTATTACTATTACGTCAGCTGCTGTGACTTGTTTCTGGAAAGATCATAAGATTAACATTATCGACACCCCAGGGCACATCGACTTTACTGCTGAGGTTGAGCGTAGCTTGCGCGTGCTTGACGGTGCAGTTACAGTCTTTGACGGTAAGATGGGTGTTGAAGCTCAGTCTGAAACTGTTTGGCGCCAGGCTAATAAGTACGGCGTGCCACGTATTTGTTTCGTTAACAAGATTAACCAGACTGGTGGTGACTTCTACAAATCTCTTGAGTCAATTCACAACCGTTTGAGTAAGCAGGCTTTCCCAGTTCACTTGCCAATTGGTTTTGAAAAGACTATCCACGGTGTTGTTGACTTGATTGACATGAAAGCTTACACCTACGACGACTATACAGATCACGAGCTTAAGGTCGGTGAAATTCCAGCTGATATGCTTGAAAAAGCTAAGAACGCACGTTCTCTGTTGGTTGAAAAATGCTGTTGAGGCCGATGACGAACTTACTATGAAGTTCTTGGAGCAGGGCGAAGAAGCTATTACCGTTGACGAGCTAAAAATGGCTCTACGTAAGCGCGTTTTGGCTGGTGACTTCTACCTAGTTACTGGTGGTGATGGTCGCGGCGTGATCGTTGAGAAGTTGCTTGACTTGATGGTTGACTTCTTGCCAAGCCCGCTAGACGTTGATGAAATTTGGGGTAAGAATCCAAAGACTGGCGACGAAGTTAGTCGCAAGCCATCAGATAAAGAGCCTTTGTCTGCTTTTGGCGTTTAAGATTGCTGCCGACCCATTTGTTGGTAAATTGATCTTCGTTCGTGTCTATTCTGGCGTTTTGAACTCAGGAAGCTACGTACTTAATACGACGACTGGTGAGAAAGAGCGAATTGGACGAATCGTTCGTATGTTTGCCGACAAGCGTGAAGAAATTAGTAAGGTTGAAGCTGGCGACATCGCTGCTGTGGTTGGCTTGAAATCTACTGCAACTGGTAACACATTGTCTGATGTAGCACACCCAATTGCTCTTGAATCAATTGAATTCCCAGAGCCACCCTAGTGTCAATCGCGGTTGAGCCAAAATCAAAGGCTGACCAGGAAAAGATGGCGTTGGCATTGCAGCGCTTGGCTGAAGAAGACCCAACTTTCCGAATCCACACCGACGAAGAAACAGGTCAGACGATTATGTCAGGAATGGGCGAGTTGCACCTAGACATTCTTATTGACCGTATGAAGCGCGAATTCAAGGTTGAAGCTAATATTGGTGAACCTCAGGTTGCCTTCCGTGAGAGCATCAAGGGTCGCTCTGAAGTTCAAGGTAAGCACGCTAAGCAGTCTGGTGGTCGCGGTCAATATGGTGACGTTTGGGTCCGCTTTGAGCCAAATGAGACCGGTAAGGGCTTTGAATTCGTTGATGAAATTAAGGGTGGTGTGGTTCCTCAGGAATATCGCCCAGCCGTAATGAAGGGTATTCGCGAAACATTGGAAGGCGGTGTTATTGCTGGCTATCCAGTTGTTGACGTTAAGGCTACACTTTACGATGGTTCGTACCACGATGTTGACTCTTCAGAATTGGCGTTCTCATTGGCAGGCTCGATAGCTGCCCGTGAAGGTATTAAACAAGCTAACCCAATCTTGCTTGAGCCAGTTATGAAGGTTGAAGTTACTACACCAGAAGACTTCATGGGTGACATCATCGGCGACCTTAACTCACGTCGCGGACGTATCGATGCTATGGAAGACTTGATGGGTGGCGCTAAGTTGATTAAGGCGTTTGTACCATTAGCAAATATGTTCGGCTACACATCGGACATTCGCTCAATGTCTCAGGGTCGCGCCGCTTCAACGATGGAATTGGCTCAATACGAGGAAGTTCCACCAAACGTTGCGCAAGAGATTATCGAAAAGCGAAATAAATAATCTCTACCTCATAAAAAAATCCTCGGAGCGAATCCGGGGATTTTTTTGTTTGGCTAAATTTCAGGTTTATAAGTTTGGAATTGTTAGGTCTCGTTTGGTGAGCTCTTCTTTGATTCGTTTGGTCAATTTGCGCGCTTTTGTCGCCTGAATGCTATCTGTTTTCGATATCTTCCAGTCGTTTGTTTGTAGTTATCGACTTGCCGTCCGGGCTAGTTGTCATATCCGCCAAGTTTAATATCAGCAATTCGTCCGTCCAATCGTTCACGTCAGGATCTCCGTGATTAAATACGGAATCAGCCCAATTGAAGCCAGATAGTTCTAATATCCTGCCGCCTTCATGTTCGTGATCTGTCTGATTTTCAACAAAAGCGTAGGCAAAGTCGTGCGTCAGTCCCATTGTAAATAAACTACGTGCCTTGTCCTCTTCCATCTTAAAAACGTTGCGAGCTAGTTCATACGACTTATAAGCAACGCCGCGCATATGGAATAATCGCGAGTCTGATAATCCAATGAATTTTGAGCTATTTTTCATGATGCTTGTGTGTTTCGACGGAATAAATTGATGAATTGTCGGCGAATTGGGCGGCCGACGATGTTGCCGAATGACGCGCCAATTGCTACTGCTACGCCGATGAGGACAGCTCGCGCTAAGATAGCCAGAGCTGGCAGAAAGTTTGCACTGTTTGGTGGATATAGGACAACACCCATTAATCCATTGTAAAGCGATAATCATGGGACTAACGGTACGATTCCCGCCGCAATAATCGCCAGGGAAGGGAATTTCCATAATCTGGAAGTCATAACTGCGACCAGCCCAATTACTGCCGCCGCGATGCCGCTCGCTGTTACGATATCAAAGCCAAAACTCATGGCTAATCGTGAAATCCACCAGCCGAAAATTGCAATTAATCCAGAGATAACCATTCCCAAAAATCGAGAATGATTTCTCAGAACGAACGCCGCCGCGATAATCCCAGCGCCCAAATATTGTGTGTGTCCGTCCGCCAATGTCAATCGATCCGGCGTTGCTGGGAATGTTATGCCAAATTTTGTCGCAATGTATAATCCGACCATCACGCCAGCGATTACACCGCCCGTTGCCATTACGACTTTTAATAATCTGGCGTTGGCCGTCATGTAATATTCGTCAATTGCGTCCTGGAATGCGCCGACAAACATTAGTCCCGCTACTAATAAGACAATTCCGCTGATAACCAACAATGTTGCGTTGACGCTCAGTCCCAGATAATTGCTACACCAAGCTGCGCCTGCCGCCACCAATGTTACAAAAATCGCCACGAGGGCTTGCGAATAAAACAACGGCGCGCCAATACGCCCCAGCCACCTCAGTAATCCAGTCGCTAAGAATCCGAGCAGAAACGCTATCGATGCCATAAGTAAACTGCCGCCGTACAGAATGACGGAACCCGCGCTCACTAATCCGCCCGCCGCGTAAACGACTAGCCGGGAATGTTCGGTGGGTTTTTTGAGTATTTGTTGCAATCGCTCCTCGGCTTCTTCCAGGGAAAGTTGCTTGCGACGAATGTCGAGGGCTAATAATTGCAATGCTTGAATCAATTGATAATTAGGATCGTCAGGAACGATAACTCGCGCCATCGTCAAAGGTTCGTGGCTAACTCCGCGGTCTTGAGAAATTGTCACCAAAGTGTAGCTCACGTCCACATGAACGGGTCTGCGGCAATATGTCCGCGTAATTCCTTGCGCCATACGAACCACATCGCGCGCCACCACGCCCATACTCAGTAGCTGCTCGGCGACTTTCATAGCCAAACGCAAAGCTCGCATATTCGGTGTTAAACTTTCATCAATTTTCTCCAGATGATGCTCCGGCTCAAAGCTGTAAAGATTAGCGACTCGGGCTAATGATTGCTCAATGAATTTTGGTACTTTTTTCTTCACAATATCTAGTGTAACAAATTTTATGCCAATAGAAATAGCCCGCCAAGAGAGCTCAAGCCGAGGCCTAAGTCTCAGCGAGCTATTCCTATTAGGCGGGCGGGGTGCCCTTGGTGCAAACGTCACTCACCTTATCGGGAGCGGTTTGCGGCGTTAGCAATCTCCAGTGCCTCTTCATCTTGACGCTGCTCTTTGGAGAGCAGCGCCTTGTATGCGTTGGCGCGATCCTCGGCCTTCTTGCGCTTGTGTTCGGATTCAGCAAGCGCATCTTGAAGTTCGCCGTTCTTGTCCTTGGACTTATCAAGCTCCTTCTGAAGCTTGATAATCTTCTGGATACACCTGGCGACCCTCTTGTCGAGGCGGCATATGCTCATCACAAGAGTAACTATAGTTACGTAAGCTAGCATTGCTGCTAACTTTGACGAAACTAGCTCCACTAGCGATGCGAACAGATCCGGGTCTAAGGCATAGAAGCCGAAGATGGCGACCGGTAGCAGGAGTAAGGCGACAAGACAGGCTAAGTAAACCTTCCGGTTTACCTCATGTACCTTAATATCATCTGTCGCGCAGTTGTCTGAAGTGCTCATTTTTTCACCTCCTCTCAAAGGTGAAGTTCAAAGGGCGACTTTTACTGACGGGATTGTCTGTAAAAGCTAGTACTATTTATATCACACATAAGTAAAAAAGTCAATAGAATAAAAAACAGCCCCAGTTGGGACTTAATAATTTCCAATGAAGTGACAAGCAGTCTTTAAAAAAAGAACAACTCGTCACTACTTCAAGATGAGCTGCGTATTTTTATGGACGCAAACCCAGCGCTTTAAGCGCGTCGCACCCTGGTTGTTCTAGAAGCCACTTTAGTGCTTCTATGGCTTGTTCCAGCTCATAGACTTGTTTGGAGTCTGTTGAGCTCATCAGCCTATTTTTGCCGTCGCGACAGCAAAGCCCCTTCTTGATTGGAGGGATCAGCGCCTTGCAATCCAAAACAGAACTACATAGCTTGGTCTTGTTCTTAGAAGACTTCTTCCTATGTCGTCCACTCGATCTCTCGTGATGTCGAGAAGATCGCACGCCATGACGTAGAGAAAACTCCTGACGTCCCTCTGAATATTTTCCAGTAGCAAGGACACAGGCTCGGGATTACCCTTCTCCTTAGCCGGTTTGACGCGCGCAGACTCAACCTCTACTACGGCCATCTGGCCGATAACAGCTTCCGCTAGAGTCATGATATTCTCTAGCCCATAAGGGCAGTTGCCGCCGCCCTCACCCCAGTCAATCCAGCGTAGTCGCACGGTGTTTAAGTACGCTTCTAGGTCTTCGGTCTCGTTATCGAGGCCATCCCAGCTTTCGCTCAGAGTCTTTACCGATTCCATCACTGCTTCTAAGCAGTACGTAGCGAAATAGATCCGTTCGCCGGGCTCGGAAAACTTGATGCTAGAGCTCATTGCTCCCTCTCTTCTCACCTCATGCACACACGCCTTTTGCATGTTGTTGTTCTTTACACAAGATGAGATTTCATTCCTCTTTCCATTTTCTCTAAAAAGTAATAAAACCTCACCTCATGTTTTGGCTGCTTGTCAAGGTACGCTTTCGGACAAGGAACAAATTTCAACTCGTCAACAAAAGCCAATGTTATTTATATCACGCGATAATATTTAAGTCAAGTTTAATCAACTTTCTCTAAAATAATGCCCGTTCTGGCTGGCAAGTAAACTTTAAGATTGTGGCTATTATCAGCCGGGGAAGTGAAAAATCGGGAATTATGGTCTATTCGCTCCTGTCCGCCGAAGTTCTTATCATCGCTACTTAATGCCAATTTATAAGAGCCAGCTTCTGCGGGTACCGCGTAATCTGAGTGGGATTTGTCGGGTGAAAAATTGATAACAAATAAAAAGTCGCCGTGCATAAAACTTACCGTGTAATCAGATTGGCGAACTGTCAAGTGCTGGATGTCAGAATTATCAATTTGCCCAATAACCTTCATTAGAGCCGCGTCAAAATCGCCCAACCATTGATATTTTAAGAAGCCGTTGTCGCGTAAATTCCATTGCCGACGAGCGTGCTTAAACGACCAATTATTGCCTTCACGCGGAAAATCAATCCATTCCGGATGCCCGAATTCATTGCCCATAAAATTCAAATAACCGCCGCCGTGCAGCCCCGCGGTCATCAAGCGAATCAGTTTATGCAGCGCCACGCCACGCTCAACCGTTAAGTCTGGGTCAATTTTATCCATATGCCAATACATATTTTTATCAATCAATCGGAAAACCAGCGTTTTATCACCGACGAGCGCTTGGTCATGACTTTCGGTGTAATTGATGACTTTTTCCTCTGGACGATGCGAACTCAAAGTGTAAGCTAATTGTCCCAAATCCCAATCTTCATCATTTTTCTCTTTCAGGGTTTTTATCCATAAATCTGGCGCGCCCATTTGCAAGCGATAATCAAATCCCAGCCCGCCATCCTTCGCCGATGCGCCAAGTCCAGGAAAACCACTCATTTCCTCTGCAATTGTCGTGGCGTCGGGGCGAACGGCGTGAATGGTTTCATTTGCCAGCCGTAAATAAGTGAGCGCGTCTTTGTCGACGTTGTCGCGGAAATAATCGTCATAGCTAGTGAAACTTTTCCCGAGTCCGTGATCGTGGTAAATCATGCTAGTTACGCCATCAAACCTAAATCCATCAATGTGATATTCGTCCAGCCACCATCGGCAATTGCTTGCCAGAAAAATGCAAAAACTTCTGGCTTGCCGTAATCGAATAATCGCGAATCCCATTCTGGGTGATTTGTTGGCTTGAAATATTGTGTCGGATCGCCGGCAAAATTGCTCAGACCTTCAACTTCGTTTTTGGCGGCGTGAGCGTGAACAAGGTCAATGATGACGCACAGTCCCATTCCGTGCGCCGTGTCGACCAATTTCTTAAAATCGTCGGGAGTGCCAAATCTTGACGAAACCGCAGAAAAGTTGCTGACGTGATAACCGAAACTGCCATAATATGGATGCTCGGCGATTGCCATAAGCTGAATGGTGTTGTAGCCGGATTCTTTGATTCGTGGCAAAACCTCCGCGGTGAATTCGCTGAAGCTGGCGACTTTTTCTTCCTGACTGCTCATGCCAACGTGCGCTTCGTAAATCAGGGGAACTTTTGGCTTGGGCGGGGTTTTATATTGCCAATCATAGGGAATTTTTGGCGACCACACGACCGCGGAAAAATTGACAGAATTTTCGTCCTGAACGACGTAATTTGAGTATGAAGGCAGTCGCCAGCCATCGCCGCCAGACCAATAGACACGCAATTTATATTTCTGTCCGTGGCGAAGTGAATTTTCAGGAAGATTTACGCTCCATTCGCCGTTTTTATCGCGATTTAAGGCGAATTCCTCGTGTTCTTTCCAATCTGAAAAATCGCCAACTAAGAATATTCGAGCGGCATTCGGCGCCCATTCTCTAAACGTCCAGCCCACATCTGTTTTATGAAGTCCGAAATGTAAAAAACCCATCGCGAATTCGGCTGGCGTTTTGTCGCCTAAAACCATTTTCAGTTTCGAAGAAATATACTTCTCGCGCGCCTGAATTATGGATTTGTGCGGAGCTAGCCACTGGTCCAAATCAACGAGGGTTTTATTGCTCATGTTTCTAGTGTAGCGAAAAAAACTGATATAATCTATCAAATGAGACCTTTTTCTTTTGAAATAACCTCACGATTTAACGACACGTTGGCACGAACGGGAATTATTCACACGCCACACGGTGATATTAAAAACGCCGGCGTTTATTGTGGTTGGAACTAAGGCTAATGTTAAGGCGATGATTCCTGAAATGGTGAAGGATGTTGGTGCGCAGGCGGTGCTGGCGAACGCTTATCATCTATATCTGCAGCCGGGGCATGAATTGATTGAAAAGGCTGGATATCTTAGCAAATTTATGCACTGGGATGGTCCGACTTTTACGGATAGCGGCGGCTTTCAGGTTTTGAGTCTGGGCTCTGGCTTTAAGAAAGTTTTGGCAATGAGTACTGATGTCGATGAAGAGATTGCGATTGCTAAAAAATCGTCGCGTCATGCTTGGGTGGATGAAAACGGTGTGATGTTTAAGTCGCATCTGGACGGCTCTTATCATAAATTCACGCCAGAATTGTCCATGCAAATTCAGGCTGGAATTGGCGCTGACATTACTTTTGCGTTTGATGAATTGACCTCTTTGATTGATCCGTACGAATATCAAGTTGAGGCTCTGGCCAGGACGCATGCCTGGGCGGAGCGAAGTTTGGCGGAAGTCAAGCGCCTAAGGGCGGCTCGTCCAGATAAGCCATATCAAGCTTTGTTTGGCGTTTTGCAAGGCGCGAATTACGAGGATTTGCGAAAGCAAACTGCCGAGTTCTTGGGTGCGATGGATTTTGATGGCTATGGAATTGGTGGCGCGTTGGAAAAGGAAACTATGGCGCAAACGATTCAGTGGGTTAATCAAATTCTGCCTGAAAATAAACCGCGTCATTTACTGGGAATTTCCGAGCCTGACGATATTTTTGCGGCAATTGAGCAGGGAATTGACACCTTTGATTGTGTGAGTCCGACGCGAGTGGCTAGGAACGGCGCCGCGTATACGCCGTTTGGTCGAGTCAATGTGCGTGGCCGAAAGTACCGTGAGATGTTTACGCCGATTGTGGACGATTGTGATTGCTATACTTGCAAGAACTACACGGCGGCTTATCTCTGTCATCTTTTGCACGCCCGCGAGTCGTTGGCTGGGACGTTGTTGTCAATCCACAACGAGCGATTTATCGTTAAGTTGGTTGATGATATTCGAGCCAGCTTGGAGGATGGAACTTTTTACGAGTTTCGCGATTCGTTCTTGGCGAAGTATTATAATAAGAAATAGGCTATTTACAACTGATTGGAAAATCGTTATAATTAAACTCATACGCCGTGAGGTCTTTTTTATGGACTGTACCCGCGTGAAAAATAATAATTAAATTAAGGAGAACTTCTACAAATGGCAGATGCATTTGACCGAAGCAAACCGCACGTTAACGTTGGTACAATGGGCCACGTTGACCACGGTAAGACTACGCTGACTGCTGCGATTACTGCAGTGTTGGCAAAGCGCCTACCAAGCGCAGTTAACAAACCTGTTGCGTACGACCAGATCGACAACGCACCAGAAGAGAAGCAACGTGGTATTACTATCGCGTCTTCACACCAAGAGTATGAATCAAAGAATCGTCACTATGCACACGTTGACATGCCAGGACACGCCGACTACGTCAAGAATATGATCACCGGTGCTGCTCAGGTTGACGGTGCGGTATTGGTTATCGCTGCAACTGACGGCCCAATGCCTCAGACTCGTGAGCACGTTTTGCTTGCAAAGCAGGTTGGTGTGCCAAAGATCGTTGTCTTCTTGAACAAGATGGACATGGCTGACGAAGAAATGGTTGAGCTGATCGAAGAAGAAGTTCGCGAACTTCTTGAAAGAACGGCTTCGACAAAGACGCTCCAATCATCAAGGGTTCTGCTCTTAAGGCTCTTGAAGGTGACGAGAAATACGAAGACGCTATTATGGAATTGGTTGACGCAATGGACAGCTACATTCCAGAGCCAGCACGTGACATGGACAAACCATTCATTATGCCAATTGAGGACGTCTTCTCAATTAAGGGTCGTGGTACAGTAGCAACTGGTCGTATCGAGCAGGGTGTTGTTAAATTGAACGACGAAGTTGAAATCGTTGGTTTGAAGCCAACTCAGAAGTCAGTTGTAACTGGTATTGAAGCCTTCAAGAAATCTCTTGACCAAGGTCAAGCAGGTGACAACGCAGGTGTCTTGCTACGCGGTATTGAGCGCAGCGACATTGAGCGTGGTCAAGTTTTGGCAAAGCCAGGCACAATTACTCCACATACTGAGTTTGAAGCTGAAGTTTACATCTTGAAGAAGGAAGAAGGCGGTCGCCACACTCCATTCTCAAAGGGCTACAAGCCACAGTTCTACTTCCGCACAACTGACGTTACCGGTGAAGTTGAATTGCCAGCTGACAAAGAAATGGTCATGCCAGGCGACACTGTAACCTTCAAGGTTAGTTGCTTGCACCAATCGCTATGGAGCAAGGTTTGAACTTTGCTATCCGCGAAGGTGGCCGTACAGTTGGTGCTGGTGTTGTTACAAAGATTAACAAATAATCTTGATAACACAAGCCTAATTAAATCCCCCGAACTCTCGGGGGATTTTTGATTGCTGCAAGAAGGGGTTGATTGACAAAGCGGTAATGTTTATGGCAGAATAAAGACATCTAATATAAAACAGAAAAAGGAGATTTTGGTGAATAAACAGAAATTGCTAATTGTTGGCGGTGGTGGAATGGTTGGCGCAACGGCGGCTTATGCGTGCGCATTGCGTAGTGTCATCGAAGAGATTGTGTTGATTGACCGTAGTGAGGATTTGGCTTGGGGTCAAGCGGCTGACATCAATGACGCGATGGGAATTGACAGAAATGTCGTGGTTCATACGGGAAATTATTCTGATATCAATGACGATGATATCGTTGTGATTACTGCGGGTGCGCCACAACTTCCTGGTCAGACTCGATTAGAATTGATTGACGTTAATGCGAAAATTATGCGTGATATTGTGAAAAATATTATGGCGAATGGCGCGAAGCCGTATTTGGTGATTGTCAGTAATCCGGTTGATGTTCTGACTTACGTGGCGCTTAAGGAGTCTGGTTTGCCGAAAAATCGCGTGTTTGGGACGGGTACGACGCTTGATACTTCGCGAATGAAGTCATATTTGGCGGACGCATTGAATGTCGACAGCAAGGCGGTTGACGCTTATATTTTGGGCGAGCACGGCGATTCGTCATTTTCGACAATTGAAACGGCGCAAATTGGTGAAGTGCCAATTAAGGAATATCCTGGTTTTACAGAGGAGATGATTGATGGAATTGAGCAGAAGGTTCGCGACCGAGCTTATCGAGTGATTGAAACGAAGAAATCGACATATTTTGCGATTGGGTTTGTCGTGTCTAAGATTGTTTCGGCGCTCCGAAAAATCGACGCACACTGTTTATCCCGTTTGCTCTTTTGGCTGAAGGTGAATATGGACTGAATAACGTTGTGCTTGGATTGCCATCAACAATCAGCAGCGACGGCGTGAAGATTTTGGCGGGCTATCCGCTTACCGAGCGAGAAAAAGAATCGCTGGATAAATCCGCTGGAATTATTGCGGAAATGATTTCTCATCTTGATAAAGCCAGAAATTGCTGATATAATCGCATAGTTAATAATAATTTATCTCGAGAACTCGATTGGCTATAAATAGGACAATTAGAGGTTACGAGATCGCACATAAGGAGGAGCTATGGCTCAAGATACAGGAATCAAAATCCGTATTCGTCTGAAGGCTTATGACCACAAAGTCATCGACCAATCAGCAAAACAAATTATCGACACCGCAATTCGCACAGGTGCCAACGTGGCTGGTCCAGTACCTTTGCCAACTCGACGCAGCACTTACACCGTCGTAAAGAGTCCGCACGTTTACAAAACTGGCGGTGAATCTTACGAGCGCCGCGTCCATAAGCGTCTTATTGACATCACAAACGCTACACCAAAGACAATCGACAGCTTGCAGAACTTGAATTTGCCAGCTGGTGTTGACGCTGAAATTCGTATGTAATTTAACGATATATAAAATTTCCGCCTCTTGAATGGGGCGGATTTTTTATGCTATAATTCCATTTAGCTTATGACAAAACAAAAAAACTCGTACTTATGCTCGCAACCGCTCGAAGTCTAGCGAGCTGTTTAGCCGCAAAGGGCGCGAACGTATTTATGATAACGATGGCTCATTTTTCTTGAAATTGGTGGTTTTTGTGATATTAAGCACGCTGTGGCTTCGTCTAAAAAATCCAATTGAAGTTGGCGGTTTGGTCGTCCAAGCTATTCCTGTTGGTCTATTTATTGCGTTGCTATTAGTCTTAAAGATTGAGAAATACCAATTCAATCGGAAAATTTGGTATGTCACGATAATTTTCATGGCAATTTTGACTTCGTTTACGCCAGTTGGGGTGATGATTTAATCGCTATGGATTCGTTATAAAATAATACCGCCCAATTAGGACGATATTATTTGCTTGAAGTTGTTTGCTCTTAAACTTCTAGAATGGGCGCTCACCGCCCAACTTGTCAATAGCGTATCCAGAGTCTCGAATAATGTCAATCAGCGCCTCAGCTCGCCTAGCTGCGTCTGGGATATTTTTAGCTGCTTCGTAAGCTAAGCGGAACATCTTGCTGCTGTTGGTTATTCTTGCGGCTGACATGTATATACGAATTTTTCGTTCTATATCAACGCCGTCCATTCTATCTATATTTGGCACTAGTGCATTAATAGCCTCATCTCTGATAGCGCGTAAATTATTCAGTTCTTCGTTAGTGTTTTCGATTTGAGAATCGTTCATGATTGCCCCCTAATTAATAAAATTTCTTTTCGAATATGATTATAGCATATGCGGAATTGTAGATAAAACAGAACATGCGGTCATGGGTTGACTTTTTAGGCTTAATTGTGCTACACTCTATGAGTAATTTCTATTACGCGTAATATCAACTGTTCTCCTTGGTGAATGAGCAGGTCTGGTTATGATCGGGTACTTATAATTAGCGTCCTCAGAATCCAGAAACCGCACGTCATCAGGAGTATTTAAGTGGGAGTGAGGAAAAGTGAAAACACTTCTCGGTACCAAACTTGGTATGACCCAGCTCTTGGCTGAAGACGGCAAAGCCATTCCGGTAACGCTGATCCAAGCCGGCCCTGTCACCGTTACTCAGGTGAAGACTGTCGAAACTGACGGTTACAATGCGGTACAGGTAGCTTTTGGAGAGGGTAAGAACCTGAGCAAGGCCGTGGCTGGACACGTTAAGCCAGCCCAAGTGACCCCGAAACATATTCGGGAATTCCGTGTCGACCAGATTCCAGAGGATCTGAAAGTTGGCAGTGAAATTAATGTTTCCGCGTTTGAAGTCGGCGATTTTGTCGATGCAACCGGAACCAGCAAAGGTAAAGGTTTCGCTGGAACCATTAAACGCCACAACTTTAAGCGTCATCGTAAGACGCACGGTGGTAAAGGTAATACTCGTAAGCCAGGTTCAATTGGCTCGATGTATCCACAAAAAGTCTTCAAGGGTAAGACGATGGCTGGCCATATGGGTCACGAGCGTGTTACTGTTAAGAACTTGGAAGTGGCATATGTTGATCCAGAGACCAATCTAATCGGGGTTAAGGGCGCTGTTCCTGGACCACGAAAGGGGCTGATTATTTTAGGAGGTAACAAGTAATGGCAGATTCAACCAAACTTCCTAAAGACATTTTTGCTGTGGAAGTGCCAAATCACGAATTGTTGAAATTGGCATATGACAGCTACTTGGCAAACGCACGCCTCAGCTAGCGCTACAACCAAGCAGCGCGGCGAAGTTTCTGGTGGTGGTAAAAAACCATGGAAGCAAAAGGGAACTGGTCGAGCACGTTTCGGCTCAAGCCGTAACCCAATCTGGCGCGGCGGCGGTGTGGTATTTGGCCCACGTGGTAACGAAAACTACACTAAAAAATTGTCAAAGACTGCTAAGAAAGTGGCAGTTCGCCAAGCTTTGACTGTAGCTAACGAGGCTAAGAAAATTGTCATCAAAGACGTTAAGACTACTGGCAAGACTAAGGAAGTAGCAACGTTCCTAGCTGACAACAAGTTCGAGCGCCGTGTTCTGATCGTTGTAGATGAGAAGACGCCAGAACTTATGCGTGCTACAAACAATATTCAGAACGTTTTGGTGGTTCGCGCTAATTATCTAAGCGTTTATCACATTCTGAATGCGGATACAATCGTTATAACACCGAAAGCTCTACCTGTAATTACTGCATGGTTGGGTAAGGAGGAAGCGTAATATGAAACAGACGATTATTATCCCACGCGTTAGTGAGAAGGCTTACGCACAGAGCGCCAACGGTGTATATGTGCTACGCGTTCCACTTAACTTGAATAAGAACGAAATCAAATCAGCTGTAGAAGCGCAATTTGGCGTTACTGTAGTTAAGGTTAAAACCTTAGTACAAGACGGCAAGGCTGTACGCTTCTCACGAGGCAAGAATCGTTATCCTGGCACAACAACGCGCAAGGATTGGAAGAAGGCCTACGTGACGCTGAAAGAAGGCGATAAGCTCGATGTGTTTGACGCAGTAGAGCAGCAGATGGAGGAGACCAAGTAATGCCAGTGAAAGCTTACAATCCAACCACTCCTGCTCGTCGCGGCATGACGAGTCAGGATTTGTCAGACATTACAACAAGAAAACCTCTTAAAAGTCTGATTAAAGCTAAAAAGCAAAATGCCGGTCGCAACAACCAAGGTCGAATTACTGTTCGTCATCGCGGAGGCGGCGTTCGTCGTCACTATCGCTTGGTGAACCACAATTTGCCAGCAGGCTTGACCTTGACGATTGAAGAAATCGAATACGATCCAAACCGCTCAGCTCGTATTGCTCGAGTTAAGGATCAGTACAATTTGTACCACTACATCCTGGCTGACACCTCAATGGTTAAGGGTAAAACTATCCGAACTGGCGAAGAAGCTCCAATTGAGGCTTCGAACCGCTTGCCATTGTCGGTTATTCCTGTTGGTACGATGATTTACGCTATTGAGTTGACCGCTGGTAAGGGCGCACAAATGGTACGCGCTGCCGGTGCTAAGGCTCAGTTGATGGCAAAAGAAGGCAACTATGCAACTATCAAATTGCCATCTGGCGAAGTTCGCAAAGTTCGCTTGGAAGCTACCGCTGCTATCGGTGTAGTCGGTAACGTCCAGCACCAAAATGTTAAGATCGGTTCAGCTGGTCGCAAACGTCGCAAGGGTATTCGCCCAACTGTTCGTGGTGTCGTTATGAACGCCGCAGACCACCCACATGGTGGTGGTGACGGTGGTCGCCACGGTACTGGTAAAGCACCACGTACTCCTTGGGGTCAATTGACATTAGGTTATCGAACTCGTCGCCGTAAAGGCTCGAATAAATTAATCGTACGCACGCGTCACGACGCGAAGAGGAAGAGGTAAATCACGATGAGTCGTTCATTAAAGAAAGGTCCATTCGTCGATGTAAAGCTAGCAAAGAAAATTGCTGCTCTTAGCCTTGACGACCGAACCGTTATCAAAACGTGGGCGCGCGCTTCGACTATTACACCAGAGATGGTTGGTCGAACGATTGCTGTTCACAACGGTAGAGTGCACGTACCAGTGCTGATTACCGAAAACATGGTTGGTCATAAGCTCGGTGAGTTTAGTCCAACTCGTAAATTCCGTAAACACGGTGGAAAGGATAAGAAGTAATCATGGCTGATACAACTTATACTGTCCGTGCTTACGCTAAAGGTGTTGACCAGGCACCACGTAAGGTAAGTCTAGTTGCAGCATTAGTGCGAGGTCGTACTGTAGCTGATGCGCTAGTTATCTTAGAACACGTTCCAAAGCGCGCTGCTAGCCCAGTTAAAAAGGCTATCGAAAGCGCTAAGGCAAACGCTATTAACAACCACGGCTTGGATGCTAAAAGCTTAGTAATTACTACTTTGAGCGTTACTGTTGGTACACGTTTGCGCCGCTTTAAGCCTGCATCACGTGGCCGCGCTTTGCCATTCCAGAAAAAGACTTCAAATATTTTGGTTGAAGTAACTGGTACAGAAAAGCCAAAGAAAGCGCCTGCAAAGAAGGCCGAAGCTAAGGCAGAAGCAAAAACTGCTAAGCCTGCAGCTAAAAAAGCCGCTAAACCGGCAGCAAAAAGGAGGAGAAGTAAATGGGTCAAAAAGTGAATCCAATCAACTTCCGCCTACAGGTCAATAAGAACTGGAGCTCTCGTTGGTTTACGGCCAATAAAAAAGAGTTTGCAGAGGCGATTCGTCAGGATCACGAAATCCGCGAGTTGATTGAAAAGAAATTTGCCTCACGCCCAACTATCAATCGCATTGAGATTGAGCGTAGCGCTAACTTGATTACGATTACAATTCACACGGCAAAAGCTGGTGTTGTTATCGGTCGCGGTGGTGCTGGCGTGAACGAATTGAAGAAGCAAGTTGAGAAGATTGCTGGTCAACCAGTTCGTATCAACATTGAAGAAGTTCGCCGTCCAGAATTAGCAGCCAAATTGGTGGCTGAGAATATCGCTCGCCAATTGGAACGCCGAATCAATTTCCGCCGTGCAACTAAAATGACCGCACAAAACACCATGAATGCTGGCGCTAAAGGTATTCGTATTGAGGTGGCTGGTCGTTTGAACGGTGCTGAAATGGCACGTCGCGAAAAGGTAATTGAAGGTTCAGTGCCTCTACACACCTTGCGCGCTGATATTGACTTCCACTGTGCTCGCGCTCAGACACCAGCTGGTATCATTGGCGTGAAAGTGTGGATTTATAAGGGAGAAAGGAGTCGCTAAATGCTGTTACCAAAGAAAACTAAGCACCGCAAAGTGCGTATTGGAAAAAACCGCGGTCAAGCAACTCGTGGCAATTACATCGCGTTCGGCGACTTTGCATTGCAATCACAATCAAATGAGCGCATCAACTCCCGCCAAATCGAGTCCGCTCGTCAGGCGATGACTCGTTACATCAAGCGTGGCGGTAAGATTTGGGATTCGAATCTTCCCTCACACTCCAGTTACCCGAAAGCCACTTGGCTTGAAGATGGGTGGCGGTAAAGGTAACCCAGAGTTCTTCGTTGCTAAGGTAAAGGCTGGTACTGTTCTTTTTGAAATGCAGGGCGTTTCAGAGGAAGTTGCTCGCGAAGCAATGCGCCTGGCTAGCCACAAATTGCCAGTCAAATGTAAGTTCATCAAGCGGGAGGACGCATAAATGGCTGAAACGAAGAAATCTGTTAAAGCGGCAGTTGTTAAGACTATTGACGATTTGAAGAAGGAATTGGCTGAAAAGCGAAACGACCTGCTTCAAGCAAAACGTTCTCACGCTGCTGGCGAATTAGTTAATCCAAAAGCGTTGCGTTCACTCCGAAAGGAAATTGCACGCCTGCTGACACAAATTAATAATACAAAGGAGAGCAAGTAATGGCCCGACGAACATTGATTGGCGTCGTAACGAGTGCCAAGCGCGACAAGACCATCACCGTGACGGTCACTAGCCGCGAAACGCATCCGCTATACGGCAAGCAGTACACCGTGACTCGCAAATACACTGCTCACGATGAAACCAACGAAGCAGGTGAAGGCGACAAGGTGCAGATCGAAGAGACTCGCCCAATTTCCAAGACTAAGAGCTTTACTCTAGTTAAGGTGATTGAAAAGTCTCGCGGTTCTATCAAACTAAAGGACGAAGTTTCTGGCGAAACTAAGGAAGAGGCTAAGGAGGACGACAAATGATCCAACAAGAATCTCGCCTTAAAGTAGCCGACAACTCAGGTGCTAGGGAAGTTTTGTGTATCCGCGTTCTTGGCGGTACACGACGCCGTTACGCTCGCGTTGGCGACGTAATCGTCTGCTCGGTAAAAGACGCTAGCCCAACCGGTAACGTTAAGAAAAAATCTGTTGTTAAGGCTGTAGTTGTCCGTACTCGCGATCAAATTCATCGCAAAGACGGCTCAACAATCTGTTTTGACGACAATGCCGTAGTGATTATCAACGATGACAAGCAGCCAAAAGCTACTCGTGTCTTCGGTCCAGTTCCACGCGAACTTCGCGATATGGGCTACATGAAGATCGTCAGCTTAGCTCCGGAGGTACTCTAATGGCTCGAATTCATAAAGACGATACCGTAAAAATTATTGCTGGTAAAAATAAAGGCACAACTGGTAAAGTTCTAAAAGTTAACACAAAAGATCAAACTGTTTTGGTTGAAGGTGTCGGCGTTGGACATCGCCACGTTAAGCCAAGCCAGTACAATCCAAAAGGCGGCAAGAAAGATATTCACGTACCAATGGATATCAGCAAAGTTGCTCTGGTTGTTGATGAGAAATCAGGCAAAACCAGTCGGGTTGGTTTAGTAAAGAATTCTGACGGCGGCAAAACTCGTGTTGCTCGTCAAGCAAAAAATAAGGAGATTAAATAATGGCAGAAAAGAAAACTGTCGTGCCAGCTCCTCGCTTGAAAGCCTTGTATCAAGGAACTTACCTTAAGGAACTACAAGCCGAATTGAATCTAAAGAATGCGCATGAAGTGCCAGCTTTGGAAAAGATCGTCGTGAGCGTTGGTACCGGCAAAAAGAAAGATGACAAGCGTCATTTCGAAATTGTCAAAAAAACACTGTCGAGAAAAATCACCGGTCAAGCACCAGTGGCTCGACGAGCCAAAAAAATCAATCGCGACATTTAGCATTCGTAAAGGTATGGGCGCGCCAATTGGTGTTAGCGTAACTTTGCGCGGCGCTCGTATGTATGAGTTCATGGATCGTTTGATTAACGTTGCTTTGCCTCGTGTTCGCGACTTCCACGGCGTTGGCTTGAAGTTCGATAAAGGTGGCAATTACAATCTAGGTATCACCGAGCAATCGATTTTCCCAGAATTGACATTTGAGGAAACTCAGGTTTTGCACGGTTTGCAGGTTACATTTGTTATCAAGAACGGCAACAAGGAAGCTTCTAAGGCGTTGTTAGAAAAATTCGGCATGCCGTTTGAGAAGAAAGGAGGCGTCAAGTAATGGCTAAGAAATCAATGGTCGCTCGTGATAAGAAGCGTATGAAGATGATTGCTAAGTTTGCAGCCAAGCGTGCTGAGTTGAAAGAACTTGGCGACCTCGATGGTTTGCAGAAATTGCCTCGCAATTCTAGCCCAACCAGACACAAGAACCGTGATAGCATCTCTGGTCGCCCACGCGGCTACATGCGCCAGTTCGGCTTGAGCCGTATCAATTTCCGCGAAAAAGCAGCCAAGGGTGAAATCCCAGGCATAACAAAGAGTAGTTGGTAAGAAGGAAAGGAGATTAGAATATGTCTATGCAAACTACAGACCCAATCGCCGACCTTCTGACTCGCATCCGCAATGCGAAATTGGTTGGCAAAACGGAAGTTCGTGTTCCGTCCAGCAAGATGAAGAAAGTCATCGCTGAACAATTAGTCAAAAACGGCTACTTGGCAGACGTCAAGCTGGAAGATGCTAAGCCTCGTGGCGTGTTGGTAGTTACTATCAATGAAAAAGGAACCAACAGTACTATCAACGAAATTACCCGCATCTCAAAACCTGGTCGTCGCGTTTACGTCGGCGCTAGTGAGATTCCAAAGGTAAAGAGTGGTCGCGGTTTGGTACTTATCTCAACCTCAAAGGGTGTCATGACTGGCGTCGAAGCAGCCAAGGCTAAACTTGGTGGCGAATTGTTGTTGAAGGTTTACTAAGCCTCACGCGAATCAAATAAACGTCCTCATTGCAGGGCGTTTATTTTTTATATCTATCTATACAGAGATAGTATAATTTAACTAAGGGGTGATTTTATGATAGTTAAAGAATATGGAAAAATATAATAAAGATACTATTATGTTATTACATGGTGGTGGATTATCATGGTGGAATTATGAAGAAGTGTCAGAAATATTAAAAAGTAATTATCATGTAATATTACCAATATTAGATGGTCATTCAGGAAGTGATAGAGATTTTACTTCATTGAAAGTAATGCAAATGAAATAATTGAATATATTGATAATAATTATAACGGAAATGTTAAACTTATAGGAGGACTTTCACTAGGAGCACAATTTTATTAGATATATTGTCAAAAAGAGACAATATATGTGAATATGCAATAATTGAAAGTGCTTTTAGTATGCCCAATGAAAATGACAAATAAACTTATAGAATCATCAATTAATATGTCTTATGGACTTATAAATAAAAAGTGGTTTTCTAAACTTCAGTTTAAAAATTTAAAAAAATAAAAGAAGAATTATTTGATAAGTATTATATTGATAGTTCTAATATAACAAAAGATAATATGATTTCATTTTTTTAAAAAGCTAATTCCAATTATCATCTTAAGAATATAAGAACTAACAAATCAAAAATCAATAGTGGTAGTAGGAAGTAAAGAAAGACCAATTATGATTAAATCTGCAAAAAAATAATACACGATGAATTAATTAATAGTGAATTAGAAATATTAAGTGGTTATTATCATGGAGACTTAAGTATTAATCATCCAAATGAATATGCAGAAAAAGTTAAGAAATTGATAAAATAACTGTTCGGAAAATTTTAGTAAACACGATCAGTTTGAATTTACTGAGCATAATTTTTAGAGTACAGCTTATGGATTATTAGCAAGAAGGGCTCGGAGATATCATGGACACCATAAGAAAAACTATTAAAGCACGCACCTGGAAGGACGGTAAAGAAATCCGCCCAGAAGATCAGATTCTTCCGGTAAATCAGGTATATGCTTGGCTTTTTACTCACGATAATAAAATAGCTATCGTCTCTAAGGATGGTCGAAAGTGGCAGCTGCCCGGTGGAAAACCAAATAAGCACGAGACTTACTTGCAAACCATCGTACGTGAAGTAGCTGAAGAGACGGGAATTAATACAGACAGCGTGTCTAGTCAGTATAAGTTATTTGGTTATTACGATATCTTGGAAACAGCTAGCTTAAAAAATGATGACGAGTACTTACAGCTTCGGGTTAGTCTGAAACTTAATAAGAATGCCGATGAGTATATCTTACATCAACAGAACGAGGACGAAGAGCAAATACAGGAAGAGCAGATACGGTATGCTAAATTTGTAACAGTTGATGAACTCACACAACACATTCCATGGGCAAGCGAGAGCGCAGAGTTGCAGGCCGCTATACAGAGCCAAATAAATTTTCCCGTACCACACTAGCACATTTTTCGACTGCAACTTCATGTCCGAGTGAATATCCATTACGCTTCAGCTTCGGCAGTTCGCGCACTTCGTGAAACATCATATTAAGCTCAGGTGCGAAAAATAATTCCCGAAACGGCATTCCTTTGAGTCGAGATTCCTCGCGTGGCTCAGTTAAGATAACGCCAGAATTTTTTCCAAAAATTACCTCCTCACGACCATTGGGGAAGTTTACTACAAGGCACGTCGTGTATTGCGCTCGCCTATTTGTTTTATCTTCAAGCTTCTTCAGGCAATAATCTACGATCTCTTGATCACTCATCTCATGTCCATTCCAACGTCTTGTAAATACGCCAGGCTCACCGTTTAGGGCTTCAATTTCCATGCCGGAATCATCGGCGATAATTATAAGGTTTTTATCATTTTCATGTAAATGATTCCTTGCGTGTCGCGCCTTCAATAGGGCGTTTTGTTCAAATGTCGTGCCCGTTTCTATACAGTCGGGCATTTGATAGTCCAAATCTGCCAACGAAATAATTGACGTCTGCGGGGCGAATTTATGAAACGCGGCAACGAATTCTGCATATTTGCCTGAGTTTCTGGTGGCGAAAAGTATAGTTGCTGTCATTGAGTATGATTATATCAACTATCATAAATATCGAAAAATTGCTAATTTGACGGCATTATAATATTATCGAACCAAGCAATGATAATTTCATCCATATACAAAACAGTCGATAACGACGGGCTAATCGCTCATATTTATGAACATTTATTAGCTCAGTACGTTTTGAAGTGCCTTCAAGACAATGAGTTCTTTGTTCTGAGCGATATCATACTGTCTGCAAAAACATATGGCGACACTTGTTTTATGGACGCCGAATTATATAGCTCAGAAGTGAAAAAGACATATGACGAGGCATTGCGAGAGTTTGATAAATTAGTCATTCCAGAAGATGATATTTTAAGGGCTGCTGGCGAGTGTGGGATAGAAATGAATCGAAACATAGCAGAAGTCGACCGAAGTGAACTGAGTAAAAAGCTACACGAAGTTCAGATTTCTCCGTGGCGTAAGCAAATTGATATGGTGTATCGTAAGGCTCACGATGAGAGCTCTGTTAATACACTCTTTCGTGCTTCGTATATAAAATACAGTAAAGAGTCTGACGATCTTTTTCGTGAATGCGTTCTGGAGTATTCAATTGATGAAAGTCACATACAGACGCCGATTGATCAAGCTCTGGCGGCAATCGTTATGCAGATTGTGGCTCTCAATTTCTTGACGGTCGTGCGAGAAAAATATACCGTATATGATCGTGGCGATCAGTGGTCGGAGGCGTCGATTTCGGTTGGATACAGAATGTTTCTTGGATCGCTGAAGAAAGATGACAAAATAATTAATCAATTGAGTTATGATTTCTTAGAGTATATAAAAATTTTATCGTCGTCTGTCTTTTTGTGATAATTTACAAAAAAGCTCTTGTTCGATGTTCGGACAATCATAAACAGGTTATATTAAACAGGAGTATGCTAAATGCGATCCTTGGAGGGTGTGTTATTGGCGGCAAAGGTTGGTTGGAGATGGCGGATAGTGCTCGAATAAGGCAAATGATCAATTCAATCGAGCTGGATATATATGAGGTTAATTCGTAGCTTGAAAACATTGCTTTTTACCTCTCATCGTTTTTAACGACGTCATCAATAGCGGCAACTGTATCTGTAATACTCTATCTGTGTATTGATAAGAAAGCTTTGCGAATTATTGAGCCATCGAAGTCAGACTGACCGCTATCCGTCCGCCAAACACCGTCAATCCCGCCGCAATCGTTAGTCCATGACCGAAAGTTGGCAATTGCTGATAGTTAATGTTTGTGGGTTTACTATTGTTTGGCTGTTTTATGCATAGAGCGGTATTGGGTTGGCTGTCGTTTGGCGGTACAACTTGGTCGCGTGTACCGTAAAAGGAGGTGATGCGCGCTAACTTTGCTTGCATGTTAGGTAGGCTGCTGGCTAATTCGTCAATTGCCCGGGCAAGCGTCTGGTTTTTCAAGCGCTGCCGATATACATACGGCGTCGCAATCGTCGCGACGGCTTTGATTCTGTCGCTGCTATCCATTGCCAGGGCGTTCAATGCCGCCGTGCCGCCCGCGCTTGCCCCGATAAGATATATGTCTCCATTCAGATTGCGGATATAGTCATTCAAGCATTTTTGCTTTTTATAGTAATCATTCGCTGCGCTCTCCCAGCCGAACGTGAAGACGTGCGGGCGAAACCCGCGCACTCGCCACAAAGGATAGGCCAGCTGGTATAGCCATTTGCGATCGCCTAGGCCAGGGATGAGGATGAGGTGAGGTGTCGCATTCAAAACGTCTCTCCAAATTTTTCTATAAATTGATTGTGTAATCGAGAAGTTATTTCCATAGAAGATAATTCATCGACGTCAGGAAATAAATCACCTACTGTGCCGCATTCACCTAATCGTAACGTTATTTCTTGTATTCCGGCAGAATGCTGCCTATTATTACAAGCGCTTATTAGTGCTTGTGTGAGACGCCAACGCGAAAAATCATCAAAACGAAAGGGAATTATTTTTTTACACTATCTCTGTTAGACGGGTCAACTTTCTTAATAATTTCACCCTACGCCTCGTTTCCACTGTACACTACAGGCATCTACGACACCGCCTGCAGGGTAAATAACCACTGCTTCTTTTTCTTGTATATAGCAAGAAGCTTTTTCTAACGTACTACCATTTATCTCTTTAATTTCCGACTCGCTTGGCAAGAAGCTTCTTTTGGTGAGACGCCAGAATAAATCTCTATTAAAAATATTTTTTCTATCTCTTGACAAGGTTCTTGGAATTACAGGCAACGTAAGATCGGATGCTGTGGCTGCTAAATGACCCATAATTCGCGCTTGCATAGAAAAAGGCTTTGCTACAAAATGAACATTTTTCTTTTCTGAATCACCAAACTTTGCGAGTAAAGGCAGATATTCAATGCCTTGTCTATGATCACCTACAAAGAGCGTCCCAGAGTCGCTATCGTCAAGTTGCTCCAGTTGGTCGTCAACGGTGATGGCTATTTTTAGCTATTTCAAACAGTTTAGATACTATATTCATACATGAAGCGTCGCACTCTCTTGACAAGCCACGAATATGTTCGAGACGACTCAGGATAGGAAATGGGGGTGGAGGGTTGTATATTTATCAAGTTTATTCACGATTATTATTTCTCTGTAAATTAGTATATCACAGATTTGCATTTTACCCCTAGTCTGTGTTAAAAATACTGAAGTTAATATCAAATCACACGAAAGGTGAGTAATGAGTCTGAGTCGAATCGGAAAAACTGCCGGTGATTATTCCGGCCGGTGTGACAATCACGGTTGACTCTGGTGATGTGGTCGTTAAAGGACCAAAGGGTGAATTGAAGCAATTCATCACACCAGCAGTTGAGGTGAAAGTCGAAGACGGACAAGTCACGGTACATCCTAAGGACGAGTCCAAAGTAGCCCGTAGTCAGCATGGTCTGATGCGCGCGCTAATCAACAACATGGTAATCGGTGTAACCAAAGGCTATGAAAAGCGCCTAGAGGTTAACGGTGTCGGTTTCCGTGTTAGCTCAAGTAATAATGAGCTGGAAATGGCGCTTGATTTTCACATCCAGTCAAATACAAAGCCCCAGAAGGCGTAACTGTTACCAACGAAAAAATGATTATCGTTGTTAGCGGTATCAATAAACAACAAGTCGGCCAAGTTGCAGCGGAAATCCGCGCCTTGAAGAAGCCTGAACCATACAAGGGCAAGGGTATCAAGTACGTCGACGAGCAGATTTTGCGTAAAGCAGGAAAGACAGGTAAGTAATCATGGCTGAAAATAAGAAGCTACTCAACCGCGCTCTTCGCAAAAACCGCGTTCGCGCTAAGGTTTCAGGTACGGCAGAGCGCCCACGCTTGACAGTTACTATTAGCAATTTGCACGTTAGCGCACAATTGATTGACGATGTGGCTGGTAAAACATTAGCTGCGGCAACTACAGTTGGCACAAAAGCAACTGGCACGATGACTGAAAAAAGTGCTGCTATCGGTACTGAAATTGCTAAAAAAGCAAAGAAAATTAAGATTAGCGCAGTAGTGTTTGACCGAAATGGTCGTCAATACGCTGGCCGCCTAAAGGCTTTGGCTGATGCTGCGCGCCAAGAAGGATTGGAGTTTTAGTATGGCAGAGCAAGCTGCAAATACTACCCCACGTGCAGAAGGTCGTCGACCTCGAAATCCACGTGGTGGTCGCCGCGATGACCGGCGAAATGTGCGCGATGACGCACCAAAAGAGTTTGAAGAATTGGTAATCAACATTGACCGCGTTTCTCGCGTGGTTAAAGGTGGTCGCCGCTTCCGATTTAAGGCTTTGGTGGTTGTTGGTAACCGCAAAGATAAAGTTGGTGTCGGTGTTGCCAAGGGCGCAGACGTTCAAGCTGCAGTTGCTAAGGCTACGTCAGTCGCTAAAAAGCACCTAATTACATTGCCATTAAACGGTGAGACAATTCCACACGACAGCGAAGTTAAATTCTCTGGCGCACGCGTATTGATCAAGCCAGCCGCTCCTGGTACTGGTATTATCGCTGGTGGTGTAGTTCGTCAGATTATTGGCGTAACAGGTGTTCGTAACCTATTGACCAAATCTCTCGGTTCAACTAACAAGGTTAACATTGCTTACGCGACTATCGAAGCTCTAAAGTCATTAGTTCCACGCGATCAATGGCTAAGCGCTCAGCCTGTAAAAAAGGTTGCTAAAAAGGAGGCTAAATAATGAAGTACAATGATCTCCAAGTTTCAGCAAATAGGAATAAAAAACGCGTTGGTCGCGGTATTGCTGCCGGTCAAGGTAAAACTGCTGGTCGCGGTACTAAAGGTCAGAATGCTCGAACAGGTAAGAAGCTCCGCGCGATGTTCCAAGGTGGTCAGCGTCCGTTGGCTCAAGCTATACCAAAGGCTCGCGGATTTAAGAGTTTGCGAACTCCAGCTCAAGTTGTGTACATGGATCATTTGAACGCATTTGACGGCAAAACTGTCGATAATGCTTTGTTGTTCACTGAAGGCTACATTGCAACTCCATTCCATACGGTTAAGGTGATTGCTCGTGGTGAATTGAAGGCTAAGGTTGACTTGAAAGTACAAGCTGCCTCAGCATCAGTTGTTGCCGCTATCGAAAAAGCTGGTGGCTCATTTGAGAAAGTAGCTACACCTCTACGCCAAAGTGTGAAAGAAGCTGAAGAGAAATAATCTTTCTCGACAATGACAAATCCCCTTCGGAAGAGAAGGGGATTTTCTTTTGCTTTGATATTCTGGACTATTTTTCGCTACATTCTTGCGGCACGACTAGATAAATAGTCACGTTTCTGTCGGCGGTGTCGTCGCTACTGTCATGATTGGCGATTTTTGGCTCAGAGCTAATAATCTTATTTTCAGGAAAGCCTTGCGAAACTAAGCCTTGCTTGACTTTATCGGCGCGTTCCATGGCTAATTTTGTGCCAGCACTTGTCTTCGAACTTTCATATGTCTGACCGACCAGTTCAATTGAAAATTCCTTTTGACTATTTGATTTGTATAGCGACCCCAGTTTAGCTAGTTCGTCAACGGCAATTCCTTCATATGTATATTGCGTCGAATCCGCATTGAAGAAAACATTTTTAAAATTATATTTACCGTTATTAAGTACAAAAGAGCCGTCTTTCATATAGCCATAGCCAGCTTTTCGAAAATCAGCAGACGTTAAGCATTTTGAATCTGATTTAGCTAAACTCTGCTTTTTGTCTTCGCTTTTCTTCTCATCCTTAGGCTTGGCCGCCTCTTTGTGCGAAATATTAGCGTCTTTTGAAGGAGCGGTTTTATTTGACACAAGAACAATTGCCACCGCTATTCCGATTATCGCCAGCACTCCCACGATTGCCAATGTAACCCATAGCCATAATTTACTTTTCTTTGGTGGATAATTTTGGGGAAATTCTGGGTTTGGTGGTGGCGTAATTGGTGGAGTTGATGGGATTTCAGGTTGCTGTTGCATATAATACCTCGTTTACGTTATGTTATTGACTCAATTATAACGCATACGCTTTTACGTTTTTAGTATGGAAATATCCGCTAAGGTAATGTATAATTAACAGAGTTAAGAATTGTTAGTGACTATGAGGGGCTAAAACATGAATTGGAGAATAATTTTCCGCTCGCTGAAAAATAAAGATATGCAAAAACGGCTATTTATCGTCGTGGGAATAATCGTTGTTTATCGATTATTGGCACACATTCCAGTGCCATTGGCGGAACCAACGCAACTGCGTAACGCGATTTCGTCGGTGCTTGGGCAATCTGACCTCGGTGGAATTTTGAACTTGCTATCCGGTGGCGCGTTGTCGAGCTTCTCTCTGGTGTTGGTCGGACTTAGTCCATTTATTACCGCTAGTATTATTATTCAGCTTCTGACCAAAGCCATTCCAAGGCTTGAGGAACTACATAAAGATGGTGAATCTGGACGCCGAAAAATTCAGCAATGGACACGTGTTATTACTGTGCCGCTTGCTATAGTCCAGTCAATCGCTTTCATCTTCATCTTGAGGCAAACAGTTCTTCAAGGTGGCAGTACGACATTGGCCGATCCTACTATGATGGAATGGATCGTTTCAATCACTTCAATGACGGCAGGCTCTGTTCTTTTGATGTGGCTCGGTGAGTTGATTACAGAACAGGGAATTGGCAACGGTATTTCTATTGTCATTTTTGCCGGAATCATTAGCCAATTGCCACAAATGCTTGCGTCATTAATCTCATCATTGTTCAACACCTCATCTGGCAGCTTAAACGTCTTCAATTGGTTCACTCTCCCTGTAAACCCAGTTATGTTCTGGACGATATTAATCATGTCAATTGCCGGGCTCATCGTCCTTTACTTCCTAGTTAAAATTAACGAAGCTCAGCGCGTCATTACAATTAACTACGCAAAGCGCGTTCACGGAAACAGTAATTATGGCGATGTAAAAAGCATTTTGCCGGTTAAGTTGATTGCGGCGGGAGTTATTCCAGTCATCTTCGCGGTTGCATTCCTAAGCTTGCCGCAATTCGTTGGTCAAGTTATGAAAGCGTCTGGTAACGCCGACCTTCTACCGACCGCCAACAAGCTCATTACTTGGTTCCAAGCTCCAAACGCCGGCTCATTCACGGGAAGCACGGCTGAAGCATTTATCTACCCAACCCTATACTTCATTTTGGTTATTGCCTTTACATATTTCTACACTGGAATCGTCTTTAACGCTAACGAAATTGCCGAAAACCTGCAGAAGCAAGGCGGATTTATTGAAGGTGTGCGTCCGGGCGCTCAGACTGAAAAATACCTTATGAGGACTGTCAATCGCTTGATTTTGTTCGGCTCAATTGTCCTAGGAATCGTGGCTATTTTGCCATTCGTCGCGGAATATCTCACGTACAATTTGACAGGCTTGCAGGGTTTACGTTTGTCAATCGGCGGTACTGGAATCTTGATTGTCGTATCAGTTGCCCTTGAGACTCTGCGACAAGTCAACTCTCGTGCGCTGATGGTTACGTATGACGACTTTGATCCAGACGAGCTGCTTGATAGCGATAAAAAGAAGAATAAGAAGCGTCGTTTGTTTAAGAAAAAATAATTGACATTAAAAATCCCCGCCGAAAAGCGGGGAATTCTTTTTGCGAATGGATTATCGTATTTTGTAATCGTAAGATAAATTGTCGCCAACTTTTTTCTCATTTTGGCAGACTGGCGCAATTTCATTACTAATGTTATTTTCATCAACCATCTTACAACTCGGAATGTTGAACAAATTAAATTGGTTGGTTGGGGAAATCGCTTTCCATCCGCCGTCTTTTCTTAACTGCAAACATTCGTGCCACAGAATTGCCGCAACCATAACCCAATAACAATTGTTTCTCGTCCTGGGAATGGGCAATTACCGTAGTTACGCCGTTGTTGTCCTTGCAGCCTGATTTTTTAGTTTCTGCCTTCAGGAAATAGCGAATCTCTTGTGTGACTGAATCGTTGCGAATAACTAATTTATCTCCTTCAATTCGGAAGCCTAGAGAACCCAAGTTCACGGATCCACCGTCAACATTTTTCGACTGTTTGAAACGTCTTGTCGGAAGTTTGATTGGCGTGTAATAAAAATTACGCCAATAACTATCACTATCAAAGCCGTCGCCAGACCGATTAGCACCGCGGTCATTATCTCATTCTTCGATTTTGTAACTTTAAAGTTTGCTGGTTTTTTCTTGCTTGCCATAAAAATCCTTATGTTAAATTTGATGATTCAATTATAGCACGTAAATTTACGATGAAATCCCTTGTCAAACTGTGTTTAGTACTGTATAATTGACAACTGTAACTTATGGCGAGTCAAAAGGAAGTCATCAAAATGGTAGGAAAGGTAGTGGAAGCACCGCCTAATACCCAATTTAAGGTGGAACTGGAGAATGGCCATAGTATCATCGCGCACATTTCAGGACGAATGCGCAAGCATTATATCCGTCTGGTGCCCGGTGATAAGGTTGAGGTTGAGATGACCCTCACGATCTTACAAAGGGACGAATCAGCTTCCGCCTACGTGACGATCGACCTCAAGGTCGGTAGTTAAATATCAACTATAATCTCGGGTTTACTCGGGAAGGGAGATTTAAGCACTTTATGAAAGTTCGTGCAAGTGTGAAAAAAATCGACAAAGATCCCAAAAAAGGTGATAAGGTAGTTCGCCGCAAAGGCCGACTATATATCATCAACAAGAAAAAACCTAAGAATAAGCAAAGGCAGGGTTAAGCATGGCTCGAATTGCTGGGGTAGTTATCCCAACAGAGAAGCAGGTGCAAATTGCGCTCACCTATATTTATGGTATTGGGCCAAAGCACGCTTCGAGCATCCTTGCGGCGGCTAAAATTGAGCCGACCACTCGGGTGAAAGATCTCACCGAGGCTGAAGAAAACAAGATTCGCGAAATTATTGACAGCGAATACACCGTTGAAGGTGATCTCCAGCGCTTGGTGGCAAATAATATTAAGCGCTTGAAGGATATCAACGCCTATCGCGGTCTTCGCCACAAAGCAGGACTGCCAACACGCGGACAGCGGACTCGTACGAATGCACGAACTCGCAAGGGTCGCGCCATCGCCGTGGGCGGTACACAACCAAAAGCAGCAAGTAAGACCTAAAGAAAGGACTAAGAAATGGCAGACGCAAAATCTACCAAGAAGAAGCAGCGCCGATCAGTCCCAGCTGGTCAGCTGCACATTCAGGCAACATTTAACAATACTATCGTTACTTTTTCCGACAAGAAGGGTAACGTACTAACTGCTTCATCAGCTGGTGCATGTGGTTTCCGTGGAAGTAAAAAAGGTACAGCCTATGCTTCACAGGTTGCTGCTGAAAAAGCTGCTGAAGCTGCGAAATCTCAATATGGCTTGAAGTCTGTTGACGTTTTCGTGAAAGGTGTCGGCTTGGGTCGTGACGCCGCTATTCGTGCGGTCAGCGCATTCGACATCTCAGTAGAAAGCATTAAGGACGTAACTGGCGTGCCTCACGGTGGCGTTCGTCCACGAAAGGCACGGAGGGCATAATTATGGCACGAGATAATTCACCAATTGTCAAGCAAAGCCGCCGCGAAGGTTATGCGCTTCATCCAAAAGCACATAAAATTTTGGCGAAAAAATCTGGCATTCCAGGTCAGCACGCACATGGTCGTCAGAATAAGCCAAGTCTATATGCTACGCAGCTTCGTGAAAAGCAGAAGGTTCGTCGCTTGTACGGCCTAGTTGAAAAGCAGTTTGCTCGCTTGATGAACGAAGCAACACGCGCTCAAGAAGGCTTGGCGGGCGAAAACTTGTTGAAGCTATTAGAGCGCCGTTTGGATAACGTTGTTTATCGTTCTGGATTTGCCGTATCACGTCGCGCAGCTCGTCAACTAGTTAGCCACGGACATTTTGAATTGAACGGCCGACGCGTCGATATTCCATCGATTCGCGTTAAAGCTGGCGATGTTATCACGGTTCGTCCAAAGAGTACCAAGTCAGAGTACTTTACGCGAATTGACGATGTAATCAACAATTCAGTCCAAGGCCCACTAAGTTGGCTAAAAGCTGATAGCAAGAAGCTGAAGATTGAAGTAACTGGTTTGCCAAAGCGCGAGGAAGCAGAAGCTGACATCAACGAGCAATTAATTGTTGAGTATTACTCACGATAAAAGAAGGGTTAGGGAAGAATTATGGCAAAAGCAATTTACAATCCAGCACTCGCGAGCGTTGATGATATTTCAGAAACCAGTGCTACTTTTCTAATCGAGCCACTTCACCCAGGCTACGGTAATACTCTTGGTAACTCATTGCGACGCGTTCTATTGTCAAGCGTTCGCGGTGGCGCGGTTGTAGCTTTCAGAATTGAAGGCGCAACTCACGAGTTTACTACTGTTGAAGGCATCAAAGAAGATGTTGTCGACATTATGTTGAACTTGAAAAAAACGTTCACTTGCGCGTATTTACTGACGATCCAGTTGAGCTACGCATTGAGAAAACTGGCGCCGGCGAAGTAACTGCCGCTGACATTAAAACTAATGCTGACGTTGAAGTTGTTAATCCAGAGCAAGTAATTGCTACAATCGACGATCCAAAACAAGCATTTGGTTATGGATTTGGTAGTTGAGGCAGGCTGCGGTTACCAGACAATTGAAGAGTCAAGCGAAAAAGCGTTTGCACAGCGACATGATTGCTATCGACGCAATGTACTCACCAGTTCTACGCGTTCGCTACAAAGTCGACTCAACTCGTGTTGGCCAGGAAACAAACTTGGACAAATTAGCAATTACTATTGAAACTAACGGCACAATCACACCTCGTGAGGCGTTCGAAGAAGCAGCAGCGATTCTTGTCAACCAATACACAGCTTTGGCTGGCAACACGATGGTAACTGGCGCACCAGCACTTGGCGCAGCTAAGGAAGACGAAGAGTCAGAGCTAGCAATGCCAATCGAAGAGCTAAACTTAAGCGCCCGCACGACGAACGCGCTAATTAACAATGAAATCCGCACTATTCGCGATTTGGTAACTTTGACTGAGCAAGATTTGCGAGAATTGAAAGGTTTCGGTTCAAAGGCACTAGACGAAGTACGTGACAAGATGGCGGAGTTGGAGTTTTAACTATGCATAGACACGGATATCAAGGGCGCAAAGTTCGGCCGCGAGCGTGATCAGCGACGAGCCCTACTCAAAGGTCTGGCTACCAGCTTGGTTGAGTACGGAAAAATCGAGACCACCTTGCCAAAGGCTAAGGAACTAAAGCGTCACATTGAAAAAATCATCACCAAGGCTAAAAAGGGCGACCTAGCTAGCCGACGTCAGGTGATTGCAGCATTAAGCACACGCGCCGCTGCTTACAAACTAGTTGATGAAATCGCGCCACAGCTAAGTGGTCGAACCAGCGGACACGTTCGCGTTGAACGAACACGTTTGCGAGTCGGCGACGGCGCTCAAATGGCAATCATCGAGTTTGTTGACGATATTAAACCAATGCCAAAGGAAGGAAAATAAGATGAAGACTTATTCACAAAAACCATCTGAAGTTTCTCGCCGTTGGGTATTGTTTGACGCTAGCGAATTACCACTTGGACGTTTGGCTACAGAAATTGCCAAGCATTTGACTGGTAAGTACAAGCCAACTTACACTCCTCACATTGACGGTGGCGACTACGTAGTTGTTATCAATGCTGCGCAGACAGTTGTTACTGGATACAAGGAAACTGATAAGTATTACTACCGCCACAGTGGTTTCCCAGGTGGAATTAAGGAAACGCAATTCAAAGAAATGCGCGAACGCCACCCAGAGCGAATTATTGAAGAAGCTGTTAAGGGTATGTTGCCAAAGAACAAATTGCAAGCAGAGCGCCCTAAAGCGCCTACGCATTTTTGCTGGCAGCAACCACACCCACACAGCACAAACACCAGAGAAAGTTGAGGTAAAGTAATATGGCTGCTGATACTTATTTCTACGGCCTAGGTCGACGCAAAAGTGCTTCAGCAAGCGTTCGCCTACTTCCTGGCAAAGGCACTATCACTATCAACGGCAAACCTGCCGCTGAGTACCTGGACAGCAACAAAACCTTACTAGCAGAAGTAACCGACCCACTTGCAATTGTCAGCAAGCAAAAAGAATTCGACGTTACTATTCTAGTTAAAGGTGGCGGCCTGGCTGGTCAAGTTGACGCTATCAAGCTTGGCATCGCAAAAGCTTTGACAGCTGCTCACGCTGATCTACGTCCAGTTCTGAAGAAGGCTGAGCTATTGAAGCGCGACCCACGCGAGAAAGAGCGCAAGAAGTACGGTCTTCGTTCTGCTCGTAAGCGCGAACAATTCTCTAAGCGTTAGTACAGAAAAGCTATCACAAAATACTCCGTTTCACATGCAGGCGGAGTATTTTCATAGTATACTAAAAATATGTTGGACAAGATTATCCATCGCTGGTTACGGATTCCGTATGCATTGAACGTGCATTATTTTTCTCGTCCAGAAAAACCAAAAGCGACGATTCTACTTATTCACGGATTAGGCACATCCTGGAAAACATGGACGCCGCTGGAGCTGTATTTGCCGAAGGATGCGCGAGTTATAGCAATTGATATGCTGGGATTTGGCAATTCACCCAAGCCTGATTGGAAGTCCTACAACGCCCACGACCAAGCCGCAAGCATCGTCGCCACTTTGCGTAGGGAATTCATAAATCACGTCGATATCGTCATCGGTCATTCTATGGGGTCGCTGGCTGCCGTAGAGCTCGCCAAGCAATATCCGAAGTTGAGCAAGTCGCTGATTTTGTGTAGTCCGCCGATATATTATCCGAGGGTTGACGAAAAAAATCATCATCCAGAGAAGATTTTGCGTGCGCTTTATGAGTTTCAATAGTCATCCGCGCAGTTCGAAACGCTTTTTGCAATTCGCTGATCGGCACAATATTTGGCCTGACGCTGGATTTAAGGCCGATGAAGTTACCGCCGAGTCGTTTTTAATCGCCCTGAATACCGCGATTATCAATCAGACGACAATGAATGACATCACTAAGCTCACTCTTCCGATTGCTATTTTGTCTGGAAAACTCGATCCACTGATTGTCGAGAGAAACCTGAAGAAATTGGCGAAAGATCATAACAATATCACTCATACGTCAATGGCAACTCAGCGGCATGAAATAACCGATAAATATGCGAAGAAGCTGTCGGAAATTATAAAAGAGTATTTGGCGGGAAAATATTCACCAAAAACGAATCGCCCTATAATAAAAATCCAAACGAGGAAGTTTATGATCGAAGTAGAGTCCAAATTTACGGTATCGAGCAGCATAACACGCGACGAACTTCTCGCCATCCTTAAAGACCAATTTATCACACCCACATCAAGCAAGCGCCAAATTGATACAGTATTTTTATTGCCCGAGCAAGTTGACGCGCCAATTGTTCCTGGCTCAAAAATTATGCGAGTGCGCGATGTTCTTGATCTGGAAACTGGTGAGCTGCAACAAAGCTTGATGACACTGAAGGTCGAGGGGCAGGCAAAGCTGGTGTCTGATGAATATGAATTTGCGGTTGATGACGGAGATACTGCGCGCCAAATGCTCACGGCATTAGGCTGGCAAAAAGTCGTTACGGTTGATAAAATCCGCCTTGAGTCAAAGACTGAGGATTATACGATCTGCATTGATGAAGTTGCCGAGCTAGGGCTATTTATTGAACTGGAAGTTTTGACCGAAGACAGTGCCGACGTAAAAAATATTCAGCAACAAATGCGCAATTTTCTGAAAAACCTGGATATCGACGGCAAATTATGGAAAATTCCGTACGACACAAGCATTAGAAATCTGCAAAATAACGTTTAATTGATTAAATTTAGAAGGTCTTATGTCGGTTGAAATTAAAAGATCCAAAAAAGACATATCGGCCGTCTTTACGCGCGTGAAAAATAAATTAGCGCTAGTGCTTGCGGATAGTTCGCAAATTCATCATGTCGGCAGTACCGCGGTACTTGGTTTGGATGGTAAAAATATCCTAGATATCCTTATTTCTGCTAAAGATAGCGAGCACATGAACGAGCTGCGGGACAAATTGGTAGCAATTGGATATTTTCCTTCATTAAATCCAAGTTCCCGTCAAGGGTATATCTTCCTGGCGTCCCGACAAGAAGAAACTGGCGAGGGCGATATTCATATTCACCTCGCGGTCGCGAATACTGAAACGCACGATAACTTCTTAATTATCAGAGATTATCTAAGGTCTCACAATGACGAAGTTGATCAATATTCAAAGATAAAATATCAATATGCCAAGCAAGCAAATTACGACAGGTCAGCGTATAAAAAACTTAAAGCAGCTTATGTCGATAAGTTATTGCAACGTGCCAGGCAGTGGAAAAATGGCAGCTAATCTCCTCATTCATATTCCGTATGACACAAGCATTAGAAATCTGCAAAATAACGTTAGTTAGCGTATACTTATTAGTATGAAACAAGAAAATAGTCCAATTTATTTTATTACTTCCAATCACAGTAAATTCACCAGTCTTCAAGAACTCCTCCAGCCGCTTGGTGTTGATTTAAGACAGCTCGATTATGATTTTGACGAAGGGCGCGGACTAGATATTCAAACGATTGCCAAAAGTAAATTATCTCAAGCTAAGAAAGCCTTCCCAGACAAGCGTCTGGTCGTCGATGACCGCGGTTTCTTCATTCCGGCGCTGAAAGGTTTTCCGGGACCGTTTGTTAAATTGCTACTGAATAGCTTTAGCTATCCCGGCATTATCAAGTTAATGAAGGGCGAGGCTGATCGTCGAGCTATTTTTCTTTTGCGGTTGGCTATTTTGACGGCGAAAAAGACCACATTTTCGTAGCCAACGAAGAGGGATTTATCACCGACGAGCCACGTGGCGATAATCTCCATGGCTGGACGGAATTGTTATATATTTATGGACATCCGAGCTTTCCTGGTCGCAGTTTGGCAGAATTGAACGACGAAGAATGGCAGGAATATCTGACGATAATTGAGAAAGTTGATGGGCTCGCGATGTTGAGGGATTATTTAATAGATGCATGAAAGTTGATAATAACCGTATACAACAGGCTATCATTGCTCGCGAAATCATTGATATCTACCGAGATTCGCCAGATAAATATGAGGTAGCGGAGTCTCTTAGCTCGTTATGTTTTGCAATGGCGCGATTAACTAACTGTGATAAAGTCGACTATCCAGCAATTGACTGGGATGATTTAGCAAGTAACTTTGATGGCATAGCAACATCCCAAAGTGATGTATCAGCTATACGAAAGATAGAAGATGACATAGCGTCTACATATAAAAAATCTTTAAAGATTATAAAGCAACACAACTATCGTCCCATTACTTAACGATCGAATAATGTTATAATATATCTAATGAAACCATCAAAACCCGTCATCCTCACTGGCGTGCGCGCCAACAACAACATCCACATAGGTAATTACTTTGGGGCTATTTTGCCAATTATCAACATGGCGAAACGTCGCTCGGACGAATACGATATCAATCTATTCATCCCAGACCTTCACAGTTTTACGACGCTAATTGACCACAGTAAGCTATACGATAGCATCCTGAACAACGCGCGAGTTTATACCGCCGCCGGATTGCCACTAGACAACCCTTCCATCCATCTTTACCGCCAAAGTCGCATTTCGGCGCACAGTGAACTGGCGTGGATTCTGGATTGCTTCACTGGATTTGGCGAGATGAGGCGAATGACACAGTTTAAGGACAAGAGCGACATAATAGACATCAACGAGGTCATTGACACTATATTACAGCGATGCGATAAAAAATACGATATAAATAGCACAGTTAGCTACAAAGATATAAGAGGCTCAATAAAGCTGTTCGCCGCAGCATTCGATGGGTTTAACAAAACATCGCCGACTTCCGTCGGTCTCTTCAACTATCCCGTTCTGATGGCTGCCGACATTCTACTTTACGGCGCGACTTACGTGCCAGTTGGTGACGACCAGACCCAACATTTGGAGTTCACGCGTGATATTGCTGAGCGAATGAATCGTAAGTTTGGTGATCTATTTATCGTGCCAAAACCCGTAATTCAGCAACATCAATTCTTCGGAAAAGACCAAGGATTGAGGATTAAAGATCTCGTGAATCCAGCGAAGAAAATGAGCAAATCTGACGAGAGTGGCAAGGGATTATCTTCCTTTCTGATGACCCAAAAATCGGCACATAAGAAAATAATGAGTGCAACAACAGATTCAATTGGCAAAGTTCAATACGACAAGGAAAATCAGCCAGGAATTTCTAATTTGCTGGAGATTTTGACTTTGGTTCGGCAAGACGCTGGCAGGGAAGTTACCCTGGAACAGACCGCCAACGAGTACTTCGGTATGGATCGTTATGGCGATTTCAAGCGAATCGTGGCTGACGAAGTTGCGGAATTTTTGGAGAATTTCCAGAATCGGCTTGCGGCGGTTGATGGGCAAGCAATTGAAGAGAAGTTGGCTTCCAGTGAAAAAGACATGAATGTCGTCGCCAATGAAACTTTAGATCGCGTTCAAAAAGCCGTGGGGCTTCGAAAAATAGGGAGCAAATCGCGTGAAAATATTACCTCGGACAGTGCTGAAAATAGCTAGATTGTACAAATTAGCGGACGACAATACGCCCGTCAAATCACTGCGTCGATTGGAAATTCAAACGGACAAATCGCACGTTTTTGCGGAATTTATTTTGAATAAGCAGCATTTTGCGCTGCTTTACGGCTCGATTGTCGACGAAGAATCCATTGACGAATTGTGGACGGAAAAACCAGATAATGCCGAGATTTTACCGAATCCGCTAGACTCAGAATTTATCGAAACGCCGTTCCAGGGAAAAATATGTCATAATGTTCCGAATTTCGCCGACCAAAGTGCGCTTGGATATTTATTTATCGACCAAATTCGACACGACAATTTCCCGAAGTCTTTGGCAAAAATACATAAAGGCTGGATATGTTTCGGTTAATAACAAAGTCGCGACGACGCCGAAGTTTGAGGTTGATGAAACTGATGAGATTGCGCTTAATTTGCCAGAAAAAGAGCAGACGGACGTTGACTTGCCGATTTTATACGAGGACGATGATGTGATTGTCGTCAATAAACCAAGTGGTTTGCTGACACACGCAAAGGGCGGACTTTCTGATGAGCCGACGGTTGCGGAGATAATTCGCCCGAAAACTTCGTTTGCGACGGATACTGATCGTCCAGGAATTGTTCATAGGCTTGACCGCGACACCTCAGGACTACTGATTATCGCCAAAAACCCAGAATCTGCCGCGCATCTACAGAGGCAATTTGCCGAACGAACCGCCAAGAAAACCTACATAGCGATAACCGACGGCAAGCCAAAGTTGAATGCCGCAAAAATTGATCTGCCAATTGGTCGCAATCCTTCAGCGCCGAGCACTTTTCGTATAGATCCGAACGGGAAACCAGCTCAGACGACTTACCATGTTTTGGCGGAAAATGATACTCAGTCGCTTGTGGAATTGAAGCCGACCACGGGAAGAACTCATCAATTGCGCGTCCATTTGGCTCATTTAAATACGCCGATTCTTGGTGATCGAGTTTATGGAAAGCCTTCGGATTGTCGTATGATGTTGCATGCTCAAAAATTAGAGATAACTTTGCCGTCTGGCGAGAGAAAAGTTTTTGAAGCCGCAGTTCCTGACGAATTCAAGAAGTTCTTCCCAGAGGATTTATAGATGTCTGAAGTGATTATATCCGCTCGAGACGCTCAAAAGATCAGCCAGATTTCATCGCAATTGCCGCACGCGCTTTTGGTGATTGCGGATTACGGACTTGATGGGCTGGGCGTAGCTCAAATATTAGCAAAGAATAGCGACACTTTTCATCTGAAACCGCTTACAGAAAAGCAAACTATATCCATTGATCAAATCCGCGAGCTCATCTCTATGCTCCGAACTTACGCCATAAATCGTCGAGTTATTATCATTGACGAAGCTGATTCAATGACCGAGCCGTCGCAAAATGCATTCCTGAAAGCACTGGAAGAACCGAATAAAAATACCAATTTTATCCTTGTCGCGAAAAACCCGAAGTTGATGCTTGACACTGTTAGATCTCGTTGCCAGACATTAACACTTCATAAAACGACATCCGCTCAGGATAAGAAACTGCTTGAAAAGTACAATTTAGACCCAGCTTCTAGCCAGCAGATCCTTTTCCTCGCGGCTGGGCGACCATTGTTGATTAAAGAATTGGCGGAAAATCCAGAAAAATTCGCCGAATATCGACAATTAGCCACCGACGCAAAGCAAATTTTAGCCACAAATCGGGAATACGACACGTTTAAGAATCTCATCAAATACTTTCCTGACCGCCAAAAAGCGATATTGCTGACAGATATTATAGTGAATATGATTCGTTTTCAGTCTTTATCTCGCGGGATGAATTCGTCGCTTGAGGAGCAACTTGAAAAAACCACCTCTGTTGCAAGTGCATTAAAATCCAATGCCAACGTCAGGCTGGCGCTGACGCAACTTGTGATATAATAGTATAGATATGTTTGGATTACTCCTCATTCTGATTTTAATGATTTGGGCGATTTTTTATCATCCATCAATTAAAGAAACTGGCGATTTGCCAACTAAGATTACTAATAAACTTGATCAATTATGGGAAATTGCCCAAGAATCGATTCGTGAGAATAAGTACCTGCGCGCAGAAAAAGCTCTGCTGACAATCTTACGCGTTGACGAGAAAAACGCCACGGCGTACAACCGTTTGGGGATTTTATACGCCAAGCAGCGCGCATATAAAGACGCCATCGAGTGTTTTGAGATCGCCCAGAGCTTGGAGCCAAGCGCCTCCAGCCTTCATAACGTCGGCTTAATTTACTATGAAACAGAGAATTACGAAAAGGCGTCGCTAGCATTCGAGCAAGCACTGGAAATGGAAGATGATTTGGCTGCGCGCTACATCGCTTACGCCAAAGTTCAGGAAAAAATAGGGAACACGAAGAAGGTTATTAATGCGCTAGAAAAGGCTGTCGAATTAGAGCCGATTCCTCAGACATTGAAGATTTTAGCGGAAGCGTATGACAATGCTGGACAGACCGAGCTGGCTGAAGAATTACGTAAGAAAGCTACAAAAATGCTAACTCCGACGGCGTCATCAAAGAAAGCTGATGCGCCACGTCCACGCCAACAGCGCAAAATACATCAACCACGAAAAATAGTTATGTAAACTCTTGTCACAGAGAGAAAAAATTGATAAAATAAATTCAGTTGCCGCTTTAGCTCAGCTGGCTAGAGCAACGGTTTTGTAAACCGTAGGTCCTCGGTTCGAGCCCGAGAAGCGGCTCCACATCACGCTGGAATCGTGTAGTGGCAATCACAGGAGACTGTAAATCTCCCGCCGTAAGGCTTCGTAGGTTCGAGTCCTACTTCCAGCACCAAATTTGAATCATCGTCGCCTGAACTGGCGACTTTTTGATAACGTAGAGTAGTAATATTGACTTTTATAAGCATATGTGCTATTATATAGGTATGTTTGAATTTACAAAATCTATTCTGGCATTATGGAATAGCGAAAAAAACCAACGATTGAAATTACAATACGCTTATATCATGTTAGCCATAATTGGGCTGGCTGTAGCGGGATTATTGACATTATTTAACGCCTCATCGGCACACTTGGCGGCATCAGCGTCAGGAATATTGTTCGTTACATTCTTAGTCAATAGCGTAGCGTGGGGAATAATAGAGGCATTTGTCACACCGAAGCTGCCAAAAGAAGCCGGCACGCCAGTCAAGAAATCCACTCGTAAAAAATAACTCGGTTGATTAAACACGGCTTAATGTGCTAAAATTAAGCCTGTTATGCCGCGATAGCTCAGTTGGTAGAGCGCATCCATGGTAAGGATGAGGTCTCGGGTTCAAGCCCCGATCGTGGCTCCATATGAAACACGGATTCGCAGAGATGCGGATCTTTTTTTATATCATATAGATCGAGTCACAAAATAATCACAGAATCTTAGTAACTTACTAACTCCAGCAATTTTTCGTACGAGTTGCAAACTCCATAAATACGATCACCGTTACTAATCTTTTCGAAGTGCTTTCTGGCGCACTCAATCTTAGCTTTTTCAATACCTTTCACACCGACATCAAGTTGTCCCTCGCTCACACCCTTAGTTTCCGCCACAAAGTAAATGTGCTTTACCCCGGATTCGTCCTTAAACGCAATAGCCCAGTCTGGATTGTAATTGCCCATTGGAGTATTTATGTAGAATCTCTTTGGAAGTTTTACGTAAACTTCTACTGCATCGCTCTTTTCAAGTTCTCTCGCAAAGTTCTTTTCAACTTCAGAATCGTAGCGCAATTTGTCATATAGATGATGATCGGGGGTATCTATGAGGTTGTAGCCATATTCACCGGTAATACTTTCATTGATGAAAATTTCTCCACTATCCCATTTCTCGTTTAGTTTATCATATTCAATATGTTTAACTACTGTCGAGGCTTTTTGGTCATTTATGAGTTGAATTGCATTATGAATAAACTCTTCAGGATTTGTTTTAAACGAATGAAATACACTCGGTTCAATTCTAGATAAAATGCTTGCTATAGCCTTACGCGTGAGACCTGTACCGCCATCGCTATAAGACCTGGAAAGTTCAGAGATAATATCATATTTAACCGTATCATTCGCAACTTCAGAAACAGCAATTGGCATGCCGATTTACTTCTATACATCTCCAATTTATCTTTACCGGCAGTCTTTAACAAACCTTCGGTAATAATAACTTCCGTCTTTGTCACACGCATATTCCTATTAAGAGAATCCACGCACCTCTCTATAAGCTCATCATCGTCAAACTCCACGGTATAATAAGTCTTTTCATTAATACTGTCCCACAGCTCCTTAAATTTCTTAGAGGCGAACTTTTCTTTATCAAGTTCAAGTTTCTCGCTATTGCGATTATTAGTCACAAGCCGCCCGCGCTTTGAATCGTAAACAGAAGATAGGATGTTGTTAATGTTCTCTGCAAACGGAGCGTACAGCTCGCCAACGGCTTCGCGAACTTTTTGAACCTTCTGTTCATCATTTAACGAATGATATGCATCCGTCAACTGCTTGGAAACCTTGTCAACAAGTCCAGTATTCACTAGTCCCATGTATATATCCGCAGCAGCAGAGTCGTCGAGCGTAATAGTCTTTTCGCCACTAGCATCCTGTATTATCTTTCCATTAAATAGTGAGGCAGACGCATCCTTTGGACGCCTTGCAATAATTTCATTAAACTCAGACTGAAGACTATTCGCAAAACTCTCATAACTTTCATTCGCAATAACAGTAAGTACGTTCGTATCATGGACGAGATTTTCACCGAGAATCTCCGCATCTTGACGAATACCGTTTTGATCCACACACAATCGAAGTCCACGACCAATTTCCTGACGTTTCTTAATTTCGGCATCAGAATCGCGAAGTGTACAAATCTGGAAACGTTTGGATTATCCCATCCTTCGCGCAGGGCAGAGTGAGAAAAGATGAATCGCACTGGCTCTTTCAAGTCCAGCAGCTGCTCCTTATTCTTCATAATAAGATCGTACGCCGAAACATCATCAGAGCCGTTACCCTCGCGCCCCTCTTTACTGTTGATGGCGTGACCTTTTTTATCAATAGAGAAGTAGCCGGAATGTATTTCAGACGGGGTAAATTTTTCTAAGTATTTACGAAAATCTGCATTTTCTTCGAATTGAAGCTGCTGGTTCAGGTAAATATCTATAGCTTTTGTAAATTCCTCTTCGAATATCTTCGCGTAAGAACCTTTATGTTCGCCATTTTCATCATAATATTTATACTTGGCAACCTCGTCGATGAAGAATAGAGAAAGGACTTTAATTCCTCTCTTAAAGAGTTTTTGCTCAGTCTCCAGGTGAGACATAATAGTTTCACGTATTTGAATACGGCGCAAATCCTCAGCATTAGTTTCGCCAATGACTTCACCCTCGTAAATACGAAGACCGTTCTTAAAGTCTACATACCTGTCGCCCTCTCTGGCGTTTATCTCTGTAATTAGATATCCATCATGATACGCCTCCAGCTCGCCTGAATGCTTGTAGATATCATCGCCCCAGCTAAGAGTCTTCGTTTTACGGCGTATTCCAGTGCCTGCTTTTGAATCAAACTCAAATATGGCCGTAACGGTTGGCTTTTTATTCGGATAAGTATTAATTTTTTGGATATAAATATACCCGTTAGTCGCGGTGCCGCCCTTAACTGTGATACCCTTAACTGTAATTTTCTTCACAAGCTGCTTTTGGTAGGCATCAACAGCGTCCAAACGGTAAACTTTATTGAAATCTTCACGATGAGTCGCGGAATAGTTTAAGAAAAACAACGGATTAAAATTGGAAATGGAAGAGCGGGTGATATTTGCTTTTTTACTTGTGCCAATAACACTTTGCGGCTCGTCAATAATCACAATTGGTTTTGTGGCGGCAATCACGTCAATCGGACGACGAGACCGAAAACTATCAAGCTTCATCGTAATACGCTTAGCGTCGGCTCCACGGGCGTTAAAAGCCTGTGTATTAATAATCATGACGTTAATATTTGGATCGCCAGAAAATTGCTCCAGCTCGCTCAGCTTGGAGGAATTGTAAACAAAGAAACGAATCTTCTTACCATAATCTTCAGCAAAATGATCCGCAGTCGTCTGAAAAGTCTTATAAACACCCTCACGAATCGCAATACTCGGCACCACAACAATAAACTTGCTCCAGCCGTATTGTTTATTCAACTCATACATCGTTTTAATATACGTATAAGTTTTACCAGTACCAGTTTCCATCTCAATGGTAAACACCGGTCTGTTATTAAGACGCTCAATTTTTGCATTACGGGGAATATTCTGCAGCCCCTGAACTTCGTGCAGATTTTTAATCAGCTGTGCGTCTTGCAGGGAAACGTCCTCATTACCAAAGCCATACATGTCAACAAAGCTCATGCTGTCACCTTGATCCGCCAGGAATCGATGCTCGGATTTTATTTGCCCGGTAAAAATATCACAGGTCGCCTTAACGGCATCTTCTTGGAATTTTTGGTGCTTGAATCTTAGCTTCATTAGATTACCTTAACTCTCGTGTCAGGGCTAATAATACGGAAGTGCTCAGACAGGTTAATTTTTTCAGCAGAATCCTTAAATGACGAATCCTTAAACGCCGCCGTCAGAGGATTTAATTTGGCAATTTCCTTAACAGTTTCTTCTGGAACTTCATCATCAAAGCAGGCAATAAGACCCGTATTTTCATCCAAGTAGCCATACATATAAACCGTATTTTCACCAATTTTACGTGTTTCAAGCTTAAGGTCAAACGGCAGGGCAGAGGTGTAAATTACGCCGAATAATAAGTCCAGCGGCGCGCGGTCTTTTTTAACGTTGTCAATCATGTCAAACATGTTACTCTGGTCAATTTCACCCAGTGGCTTACGAATGTTTTCATTATTATTACTGCCGTCAACGCGGAATACACGGAATCCAGTGTCAATGTCCGCTTCTGGATGCTCAGACTTAATTTTCTCCCCAGCACGACGCAGACGCTCAGCGGTTATTTGGTCAATGGTGTCGTATCCAGCTTTTTTGGCTTCTGACTTTTCATCAGTTTTTCATCAAGCTGCACACAAATGTACTGACGCTTTCCGCCATCTTCAGCGTTTAAGTCCATAACGGCGTGACCAGTAGTACCAGAGCCAGAGAAGAAGTCGAGAATGATATCTTCTTTTAGGCTAGAAGTATTAAGCCTAATTAAATCCTCTATGAGTCTTATAGGTTTAGGGTTAGAGAAAATATCACAACCATCAAAAGCCTTTTTTAACCCTAAGCTACCATTGGCATTTGCGTATTCACTTTTCATAAAATCAGCCGTGTGAAAAAAATAAGCTTTTCATCTTTATCTACTAAGGAATTGGTCTTTTTCGTCAAATCTTTTATCGAGATATAGCTGCATTCTAAGAGTGCTTCCAGTCTCTACGAGAATGCCTAGGTCGGCAGCTGCCTGCATCCTGTCTTTAGACCAAAGCCATCTATTTCTAGTGCCATCTTTCGTCACTGGAGAATATTTTTTACCGTTATATTCAAAATCATAATCTCCACCCTTCGAATATCCTTGGGCAATAGCAGCTAGAATAGCCTTCGTGTCGCCTTTTATATAGCGACCATTCTTGTCTTTTTAATATAGTTTTTATTTGTAAGGTTTCTAGTTATTATATTATTAAAAATCATAGTTATGATTTTTTACGTAACACATGACATAGTCGTGAGACACGTTCATATATTGCTCTTGTCCAGATCTTTGAGCGGAAGTTAACCTAGGAATTTGGGTAATAAAATTATCCTCACCAAAAACCTCATCACACAGTTTCTTCAAATTCGCTTGCTCGTTATCATCAATTGAAATAAATATAACCCCATCATCAGTCAGAAGAGTCCTTGCCAGAAGTAACCTCGGATGCATCATCGACAGCCAGTCTGAATGGAATCTGCCGTTTGTCTTTGAATTTTCTGAATACTTGTCTTCAGAGATAATTACATTGCCATCAGAATCCGTAGAATTGTCCTCAAAGTCAGCTTTTTTAACCGTAAAGTTGTCATGATACACAAAGTCATGACCGGTGTTATATGGAGGATCGATGTAAATCATTTTTATTTTACCGAGGTAGGATTCTTGGAGGAGTTTCAGTGCATCAAGGTTGTCGCCAACGATTAGCATGTTCTTTGTATTGTCAAATCTTTGGAAGCTTCCACGTCTGGGCGGAGAATCTTATCAATTGGCGCACCAGCCTCAATAATGGACTTTCGTTTACCAACCCAAGTAAAGTCATACGACTCATCTTTATCTTCCAGCTTATTCAGCGCTTCGCCCAACGATTCAAAGAATTCGCGACTACTTTTCCAGTCTACGCGGTTCAAGTCGATCTTTTCGACATTATCATTCATAAGATTTCCTCCACGGTTTGTTATAAATATCCTTACCGTAATTATATCACAAGAGCTGTTGTTTTAATCTGTAACGTTCTTCTGCCAGCGACTGCTTTTTACCAAGCGACGGTTCCGCCTTAATCTTCCGATCCAACGCTGCTATTTGTTTCATAATTCTTTCACGTTCTTTCAGAATCTCAATATCTTCTTTAATGGAATTCGGGGATTTTTCTTTGTTATTTTTATTTACCGCAGTGAGTTTATCTCCGGCAATTTGACGCACGAAGTTGCTAAAAACTGCATCTATATTAAGTCCATCAATTCTAATGTTCTGGAGCTTACCATCATTCCACTCCGTGTAAAAGTAGGTGTCCACCTTAACAGCGTTCTCATTTTTTTGACTTTGCTCTTTGTAGCAAATGGCGGCTTTTTTTATTGAACCTTTTTCTATAATGAAAAGAATCGGATATGGAATTACTGAATCAATAGTTCTCAAAACTTTTTCTGGAATTTCACCATTTTTAAGCACTATACGAAAAACTTCGATTTCTGCCCACTTTTTTACTGGGAGGTTAATTGTGTTGGGCGCAAGTTTATATTCCCAAATTATTCGAGCAATTTCTGCTCTGAAAGAGGTTTTTCGTGGCAGCGTCAATATTCTTATAAAAAGTATTCTTTGGCGACAATTTTACCGACCTTTGCGCGTTCTGGAAACGTTATCATTATTTAACCACTAAAAAGTTAATTAACTCAAAGTCATCAAGTCCGGATATTTTTATTGGTTAGGGCAGTAGTGCCGCCGGCTTTGAATAAACTCGCGACATCTTTCTCGTCCTTAATCGTTACGATGCTATGAATTGCGTCAGAAAGTAGCTTCGAATATACATCCATTTTTCTTACCGTTTTCAGTTTCAAGGTTGAATTTTTGCCACCAATTCACGACTCGGAGTGTCTTTTTCTTTACAAAGTAAACGCATTTTTATCAAGAAGCGACTTTCGGGTTGAGATGATCTACGAATACTTCGCCATCATCTTTAATATAAACAAGGTAAAACGGATGCAAGCGGTTCTGCTTATCAATGTTTACTCCAGAATTGATATTTTTAAGAATATAAATTACGCCAGCTGGAGCTTCATCTTTAATGGCGCCAGTAGTTGCGCTAATGCCAAATGGTATATGATCCGCGTCGCCGTATTTCTTATGGAGTTCCTGTAAATCCATATGGAATTCATTAAGTCCAAGATCCATAATTGAAACACCGCTATTCATCTCTTCGAGGTCAACTACTTCTTTCTGAAGTCGCTCAAGCTGCTCCTTCCTGTATTCAAGTTCTGGATCTGTATTTTCACACATCGCCGCCAGCGCCAGTGATAGAAATAAGTTTTGTGCGATTTTCCACGCGTGCTTTAAGGTTTATGTATTCGTCAAGGTCGACATTTGGCCAGAAGTTCACCAACTGGATCTGCTTATTATCCGACCCGATTCGATCAACACGACCAAAACGCTGAATAATACGCACTGGATTCCAGTGAATGTCGTAGTTAATTAAATAGTCACAATCCTGCAAGTTTTGACCTTCTGAAATACAGTCAGTGGCAATGAGGATGTCAATATCCTTATCAGCGAGAGCAGCCCCAAACGCGTCTCGATTCTTCGACTTCGGACTGAAACAGGTTAGGATGCTATTAAAATCTTTTGCCACTCCCGCACAATTGGTTTCTGGATTCCTGCTACCAGTGATTACGCCCGTATTTAAGTTAAACTTATCTTTAATGACGCCTGATATTTCACCATATAAATAATCCGCCGTATCGGCAAACGCCGTAAAGATAACGATTTTCTTATTATCGCCGTTAATCGGATTTTCAAGCTTTTCTTTAATAACTTTTTCAAGTTCACGCAGCTTAAGGTCGTGATCTGGAGTAATGAGGCGGATTTTTTCGATAAGTTCGGACAATACTTCGTGATCATCAGAGAGTTTTTGATGCCAAGAAATGCGATCCATATCACCAAGTTCAATCCTCAGATCTTTACCAACTGTATAATCTGAGTCATTGTCATCCTCGTCAATCTCGTTAATTTGCTCCATGACATTATCGAAGTTGAATTTTGTCGTACGACCTTGCTCGAATCGGTCTATATTGTCCATTGTGTCAGCTATGAGATTATCAAGGCGCTCAACCGTTTCACGGAACGCATACACCGAACTTTCCGCACGCTTCAAAAGGTTAGTTATCATAAGAATGTTTCGTCCAGCTTCACGGTTCTCCCACGACTTACCCTGAGATGAATTCAAGTCAACGTATTTCGCTAATTTTGATTTGTGCACAAATTTGAGCGGAGTATAAATCTGGAGATTCAGTTTATCAATATATTCAAACAGCGTGTTAAAGTCTATGTCCTCGAGGTCGGTTAGGTTAGGGCGATAACTCTTCGGTGCAAGTCTTTCAGGGAACTTACCGAGGTTTGTTTCATTATAATATTTTTCGATATGCTTTCTGGAGCGAGCAATCGTAACACTATCAAGCAGGTCAAAGAAATCAAAGCTAAGCATCTCCAGAAGCTTCTCGGTCGTACGATTCTCTGGGTCAAGCTCAGACCAAGATTTGAAGGCGTTATTTGCATCGCGGAATATTTTCTCGAGTGAACTCCCAACTTTAAGCTTGCCAGAAAGTTCATATTCATTACCGCCGCTCGCAATCATCAGTTGGTTCTTAAGGTCGGTAAAATCTATATTCACTGGAGTAGCAGACAACATCAAAACCTTCGTGTTCACTCCAGCCTTAATAATTTTTCGAATAAGTTTACGGTAGCGATTCTCGTAATTTTCATCACTTTACGAGTACTATGTTCACCATTGCGGAAGTTGTGCGACTCGTCAATCACCACCAAATCATAATTACCCCAATTGACAAGACTTAGGTCAATTCCATTAGAGGTGCCGCGTTCACGACCAAGATCCGTGTGATAAAGAACGTCGTAATTCAAGCGGTCATCAGCCAAGGGATTATTTTTATAATTGCCCTTAAAAGTATTCCAGTTATCACTCAAACGCTTTGGACAAAGAACGAGAACTCGCTGGTTTCTGGACTCAAAATATTTAATAACACCTAGCGCAGAGAACGTTTTACCAAGACCCACAGAGTCGGCAAGTATACATCCACCATAACGATTAAGTTTTGTAATACATCCAACTACGGCGTCCCTCTGGAAATTGTAAAGCATATTCCAAACCTTAGATTGCTTGAAGCCAACAGCTTCATTGGGAAGCGAGGCGTCATCGATATCTTCAAGGAACTCGCTAAAAATATTATAAAGAGCAATAAAATATATAAACTCTGGCGAATTTTCTTTGTAAGCTGCTGTAATATTTTCAAGCACAGCATCAGTTACATCAGCCAGGCGATCTTCATCATTCCACACTTCATTGAAAGTGTTAATGTATTGTTGTGCCAGTGGAGCATGAACTTTGATTATCGTAGAATATGCGTTATTGCCTCGATCTTCACCCAGTTCGGCAGTAGTAAAGTTCGCAAACGGACTATAAGTAGCATCTCCCTCAGGACTTTCTATATTCATAAATGGAGACATCATTTCATTAGAAATATTTGAGCGAAAATGTGCTTTCTTACGAATCCAATCCGCGCACTCCTTAGCTATTGCTTGTTGATTAAGTTCGTTTCGAAGTCGAACTTCAAAGTTGGTGCCATAAAGAGAGCGCTCGCGATTGAGTCTTGGGATATAAAACTCGCGAGCTTCTTTTGGAGCTTTTTCTTTTGTAAATGTTTCTCCCGTAAAAAGAAAATGAAATTCATCGACAGAGTTTAATTCTTTCTTTAAGGCTTCAAATGCATAAATAGAGAAAGAAGCTGCTGCTATAGAAACCTTACTACCTTTTTTAATTGTCGTTTTTAAATCATCAATTACTTTTCTATTGACGTTGTCTAAAAATTCTGGCGCCTTTTGTGTATCTGAAGGCTCTTTGTTAAATAGACCCATTTGAGTTTTTCTCCACGGTTAAATTACAAGCTATCCTTATCTTAATTATACTATAAAACGACCATCAAAAGTTTGGCTAATGATATAATCTTAACAAGGTTAGGAGGGTGCTATGATGAAACAATCGATAGAGCAGAGAATTGATAAAGTGCGCGGGTCAATGTTAGGTGGGGCAATTGGCGATGCGCTCGGCTATCAACTAGAGTTTGAGCGCGACATAGTACCGAGATCAACAACTCGATTTACGGATGGAATTGGTATGATTTCGGACGATACGCAGATGACGCTATTTACAGCTTGCGGACTTTTATGGCGATCTACGCGACTTCAAACGCGTGGCATAGCGCCGCTTCCGTCGGAGGCGATATATTTGGCGTATTTGGATTGGCTTGACACGCAACAAAAAGCTGGACAGGTCGAGCACATGCCAGTAGCTTGGATAAAAAATATTCCGGAGTTAAACGCCGTGCGAAGTCCAGGAATGACGTGCCTTGATTCACTTTCCTCGGGAGAAAGAGGAACATTAGAAGGTGGCCTCAACGGCAGTAAAGGCTGCGGTGGAGTTATGCGAATTGCGCCAATTGCCTTGTATTGCAAAGAAGACGTTGTCGGTGAAATTTCCGCCAAATCTTGCGCGCTGACTCACGGACATCCTCTGGCAATTCTTTCTGCATACGCGCTGGGATATATAATTTATTACGCACTGGACGGAAAATCGATAGAAGAAGCTGTGCAAATCGCAATTCAGAAAATGAACGACTGGACTACCGAGAAAGTTTATGGAGATCAAGATCCTTTTGAGATTGGTTGTGATAGCGAAAAAGCCGAGCTAACTAAACTATTTAACAACGCCGTTCGCCTAGCCAAATCTGACGTTGAAGATCAAGAAGCTCTTTATCAACTCGGAGAGGGTTGGGTCGCCGAAGAGTCGGTTGCGATTGCTATTTATTGCTCGATCAAGTACCAAGATGATTTCGAGGAGGCGATCATCGCGGCGGCAAATCACGACGGAGATTCGGACTCAACGGCGGCAATAACTGGAAATATCGTTGGGGCGAGGGTCGGCTATAAAAACATACCGGATTATTACAAAGATAATATTGAACTCAAGGACGTAATATTGGAGCTCGCGGACGATATGGCAAAAAATATGCCACTTAAAAAGATTGACGACAGATACCTTGAACCGACGGATGAATGGCTGAATAAATATTTATACTTGGAAAAGAAAGATTAGAGTCCGGGACGTCTTATCAATTGGCGAAGTAAGCATAAAAATTAGTAAAATCTGATATGGTACTAGCATTTTCACTTCGCCCATGCTATAATTAGTCAAGACGTTTTATAAAATCTAACGAGTAAAGAGATGGCAAAGAAGAATACGAAACGAAAGCTGATTGGTTTGGTGAGTAACTTGAGCAACCACCGAACTTACTATACTACTGTTAACACCCAGAACCGCACTACAAAAGGTCAGGGTAAATTGACACTACGTAAGTACGACCCAATTGCAAAGCAACACGCTACTTACACCGAGACTAAGAAAAACCTTGGTCGTAACGAAGTTAAAGCTCGTAAAAGCTAATTTAACAGGATTATACAGAGACTCCCTCGCATTCAGAGGGAGTTTTTATTTGGCAAGAATGTTTGGCTATTTCCTCAATCGAGATTTCATATCACGAATGGTATTCATATAGTAAAGAAAAGCGTCGTACGGCGAATCATACGGGCTAAAATAAGCGTGGACGTCGCCGTCGGTGAAATTCTTCGTTCCCATGTAATAGAAGTGGTCTGAAGTTTGCAATTTTCGCCAATCGCTAATTAAACCTTCGTCCTTACTATTCAAAACCTCATCTTCAAGCTCATAGACATATCTCAAGGCTTCTTTCTGCAAGCTGTTGCCATTCCAAGCAGTCAAGTCCCGCTCAGCATCCGCCCACGTTACAGGCGACGGCATACTTATTTCACCAGCAGGCGCATTCGCGTCCAGTGCTTCGCTAACGGTATAGAAAGTATTGCCACTAACGCTCAGCCATTTATCAACAAATTCCTCAAAGAAGCCGAAAATCCCAGATTCCACCCATTGGTGTTCGCCGAAAGTTTCATAGTCCATAAACAGGTTAAGTAGTGGCGCGTAACGAACAGAATCTTCCACCCACGTATTAAACTTATCAGCAGTCAACGGCCATTCATTCCATTTTCGATCACTAAACCTAAATGCCAAATCATCGCTCAATCGATAATTCTTAAGCAGTAATCCAATTTTCTTCGTGCCTCTCGGGCGATATACATAATTCGGACTGCGCCAATTCAGAATCGGATCCCAGCCTTCAGCTAGCACGCCCCTAAAGCCATCCCGCTCAGCCCATTTTGCCAAGTCATCGCTATATGCCAATTCCGTATTTGCCAAAACTCGCGTTTCCGCGCCAAAAATCTCGCGAATCTTCCAGCGGTGAAGCTCAACTTGACGCTCGAATTCCTTGCGTGAATAGAAAAACGCCAGACTGTGATGATACGGACTTGATAATATTTCTACTTGACCAGTTTTTACTAGACGCTTGAAACTTTCCAAAACTTCAGGATTAAACCTTTCGGCTTGCTCTAAAAACGTTCCACTAAAACTCAGCGAGATCTTAAAATCAGGATATTTTTTCAATAATTTTTCAAGTAAAGCATTCATCGGCAAATACGACTTTTCTGCAACTTTTTGGAATATTTTTTGATTGTCCTGATCTGGATTTTGACCGCCAGAGAAATAATTATGCTTCCAAGCCGCGTCAAATATACTATACTCGCGTATTCGCCACGGTTGGTGCACGTGTAGATATAAAACTATTCCTTTATTTTTATTCATGCCAGCGCTCCTTTATACAGTTTCAGACATTTTTTAGCGGCGTCTTGCCAGGAAATTCTCGCGTATTCATTCTTAACGTTTTTCTTCAAAGACTTCTGTAAGGCAGGTGATTCAGCGATATTAACAATTTCATCCGCCAATTTATTAACGTCCCAATAATCAAACCGCATAATATTATTCAGAACCTCACCAACGCCAGATTGACGACTAATAAGTAACGCCGTGTCATGATGTGCCGCCTCCAAGGCAGTCAAGCCAAATGGCTCAGAAACCGAACTCATCACAAAGACATCAATCAAACAGTAAATATCTCGCCACTGTTTTCCGCGCACAAATCCCGTAAAAATCATCTTATCGCTAATCCCTAAATCTGCCGCCAGTTCAATCAGTTCATCTCTTTGCTCGCCATTTCCAGATAAAACAAAAACGATTTTCTCATATTTTTCAAGCGCCTTCGCTGCGGCCCGCACAAAATACGTCAAACCTTTCTGAACCGTGAGTCGCGTCAACGCGCCAACAACCGTATAGCCATCCTTTTTCAACTCCTCCAAATATCTGTAAGTACTGGCGTCATACTCATGTGGCGGCAAATCAGCCAAATCAATCGCGTTATAAACCACCTCAATTTTCTCTGGCGGAATGTGATAATTCTTAACAATTATTTCCTTCGTGATTTCACCAACGGCGATTATCCGATCAGCCATCAACAAGCCTTGTTGCTCAATTTCGTGAACCAGAGGGTTTCCTGACTGCTCGCCAGAACGGTCAAATTCCGTCGCGTGAACATGCACAATCAGTGGCGCGCCCGTCACTTCCTTAGCAATTATTCCAGCTTCCATCGTTAACCAATCGTGCGCGTGAATCGCGTCAGGATGATGATTTCTCACAAACTTCCGAACGTATTTACCGTAACGCCTCTGTACGGCACGCATCGGCGAAAGACCATACTCGTCCTTAGCGTTTTCACGATCTTCCTCCGAACTGTTATTATATGCACCCAAATCGTGATAATTTGGCGGCAAAGGAGTGGCTGAATAGATATTCATATAGTCAATTCCGGGATGCTTGGCGGTGTAGGGGATAATAAAGTCAATATCAACGCCTTCCGAAGCAAGCGCCTTCGACATCTGATAGCAAGCAACGCCAAGTCCGCCACTATTGTGCGGAGGAAGTTCCCACCCAAGCATTAAAATTTTCATCTCTGAGTTAATTGTAGAACTACGCTTATGTTTTTCAAGGGATTTTGGTATCTTTTTCACGAGTTTTTTTATTTTTCACAATTTTAACATTTGCGACAAAGCTAATTCGTGATAAAATAAGTGCTATAGGAGTGTAGCTCAGGTGGCTAGAGCACTGGTCTCCAAAACCAGGTGTCGGGGGTTCGAGTCCCTCCACTCCTGCCAAGATTCTCGCTGGAAAGAGAATCTTTTTTATTAGTCAAAAATCTGCTATAATTTCTCAATATGAAACCTTTATCACCTTCACTTCCGCATATTATCGCCATGGTTGGTGCGCCAGGTTCAGGGAAGACGCAATTCGCTGTAGAATTTGCGAAGATTTTCAATTCTCCAGTGGTAAGTTCTCGACAATTTGAAGTTTTTACGGACAATACAAAAACCATTTCTGACGCAACATTGTCGCTTTTGGAAGAATTTTTGAAGACTAAACAAACTGTCATTTTGGACGGATCAACGGATCAGCGCACGAATCGTATGCGTATCAATCGCCTTGCCAGGGAATATGGATATAAAGTCCTATTTGTTTGGGTGCAAACAGATCCAGCCACAGCCAAGCATCGTTGGATAAAGGCTTACGGCGGAAATGACGAATCTTTTGAACGACGATTGAAGCAGTTTTCAGCTCCGCACAGCAGTGAATCTTATATCGTGATCAGTGGTCGACACACCTTAAGTAGTCAGGCTCGCACTGTTCTTAAGCAAATTGGCGCCAGTCGCCCAGAAGCTCCACGCCGCCCAATTGCCGGAAATCGCATTAACATAGGTTAGTCATGACAATTATTACCGACGAAGAATTCGGAGAAATTGTCGTTAAAAAACGTAGCTTAGTGAAGACTGTTAGTTTGAAAATTGCGCCAGACGGACGAATACAAATTACAATGCCGCCATATGCGCCGCTGTTGGCCGCAAAGGCATTGATTAAAACTTCCCGCAAGCAAATACGCGAATTAGTTTCTCAATACCGAGAAAAACTTTCTTACACGAAAAATCAGCAAATCGGCAAAAGTCATCATTTATTGATACAGACGACCACGAAACCTTCAAGCGTAAAAATTGTCGGAACGCAAATATTGGCAGAAATCAACGAGGCGGAATCCGTCGAATCGGCCGCAAACCAACAACTTATCCGCAGTAAAATTCTGGTCGCGCTTAGAAAAGAAGCCAAGTCATATTTACCAAGGCGATTGTCGTTTTTAGCGAAAGAACACGGCTTTTCTTTTGCTCGGAGTAAAATCACACACTCGTCAAGTCGCTGGGGAAGCTGCTCTTCATCTGGGACGATTAGCTTGAATATCGGGATGATGAACTTGCCATTTGAGCTGATTGATTACGTAATTATTCACGAATTGTGCCACACCAGGCACATGAATCACTCGACGAAATTCTGGGACGAAGTTGCCAAATTTGACCCGCATTATAAAAATGCACCGAAATGAATTGAAAAAAATATTCGCCATACATATAGAAACGCATATGCTTATGTTATACTTTTAGCTATGTGGGCGCTAATTTTTTTCTATTGATCACTCTGAGCGTTGTTTTAGGTGTTATAGCTATTGTTTTTACATAAAAATATTATCGGAAATTAGCGATAAATCTGATTGTAAGAAAAACCATAAAAAGCTTCAGTGAACATCAAAGAATGATCACGCTTATCAATAATATTACCGACGCGATTCTCAGTACGGACGAACACGGAATTATCAATACATACAATTCAGCGGCGCTTAATTTAATTGATACGAACAGCGGAATTAACGGCGAACATATCAGTCAAGTTCTGAACCTTGAAACGACGGATAAAAAGCCGATTGACATTTTTAAGGAACTCACCAAGTCTTCCGCAATTCGTCAGCGCGACGACGTTCTGATGAAAAATCGGAGATGATGATTACATCTCGCCTGGAAGTTACGCTTGCGCCAGTTCAGGGTGGCGATAAAATGACGCCGGACGGATACGTGCTTATTTTACGCGACATTACGAAGACGAAGAGCCTCGAGGAAGAGCGCGATGAGTTTATCAGCGTAGTTAGTCACGAATTACGCACGCCAATTGCTATTGCTGAAGGTTCGCTGAGTAACGCCAAATTGCTGGTCGAGCGTAAAATGACCAGCAAAATTCCCGAAGCCATTGACGAATCTCATAAGCAAATTTTATTCTTAGCGCGAATGATCAACGATCTCAGCACGTTATCACGCGCCGAGCGAGGAGTAGCCGATGAAACAGAAATAATTGACGTGACAGAGCTGGCGGCTCAGATAAATTCTGAATATTCACCTCAGGCGAGTGAGAAGGGTTTGGCTTTCAATTTGGATATCGGCGGGCGACTTGGTGTAGTTAAGGTTTCTCGTCTATATCTTGAGGAAATTCTCCAAAACTTCATTACCAACGCCATTCGATATACACAAAAAGGCTCCATAACTTTATCCATCAAGAAAAATAAATCTGGCGAAATCACCTTCAAGGTTATTGACACGGGAATTGGCATTAGTAAAGCCGACATGGCAAAAATTTTCGACAAGTTTTACCGCGCAGAAGATTATAGAACCCGCGAGACGAAGGGCACGGGATTAGGTCTATACGTTTCCGCTAAGTTGGCGAAGAAATTGGGCTGCAAAATTGAGGTAGAAAGCCGATTAAATCACGGCTCGACGTTCGGATTCAAGCTGAAAGAGTTCAAAAATAATGATAAATAATATTCGGTCAACTTGTTTTTTTGGCTCGGATGAATTACAATGGCTATTGACAGTCTGTGAAAAACAGACTTTTTAAATTGGGAGAAAATATGGCACAGAAAGGCAAGGCAAGCAGTAAAACTACGGTTCGTCGCATTAAGGCTACTGACGACGCGCCAAAAAAAGAAAAAGCTGTAGCGAAAAAAATCAATAAACCAACAAAAATCACCACAAAAGCACCTAAAAAGTCTGGCGAAAAAGGTGGATTGATTGGATATTTCAAGGGCGCCTGGGAAGAGCTGAAGCTAGTTCGCTGGCCAACCCGCTCAGCAACTTGGGCAATGACAGCGGCGGTGCTTATCTTCACCTTTGTGTTTGTCGTTCTGATTTTATTACTTGACGCCGCATTCAACTGGGGCTTTAACCAAATTTTGAAGTAAAGGAGAGATTATGAGTTCAAAACGATATGACGACAGTAAGCAATGGTATGCAATTCACACCTATTCTGGCTATGAAGAAAAAGTTGCCGAATCAATCCGCCAACGAATCAACGGCGTCGATATGGCTGATAAGATTTTTGACGTTATCGTGCCAAAAGAAAAGCAGATCCAGATTCGCAACGGTAAGCGTAAAATTGTTGAAGCTAAAATTTTCCAGGGCTATGTCTTGGTTGAGATGAAATTGACCGACGAAACTTGGTACATCATCCGCAACACGCCGGGCGTTACAGGATTTGTGGGTGCCGACACTACGCCAACTCCAGTTTCTGAAAAAGAGATTGCGAAGATTAAGAAGCGAATGGGCGTTGAAGAGCCAAAGCATCAGATTGACTTCTCAGAGGGCGAAGTTGTTTCAATTATCGACGGTCCATTCAAGGGCTTTGATGGCGCCGTGAGTGAAATTGACGCATCTAAGGGCACTTTGAAGGTTATGGTCAGTATGTTTGGTCGCGACACTCCAGTCGAACTGGACGCCCTGCAGGTTAAAAAAGTTTAGCTTGCAATTTTAAGCATTTTTCGATATAATATTCGAGTTACGCACTACAAACTATAAGGAAGAACTATGGCAAAGAAAATTATTGGTAATTTGAAATTACGCATTCCAGCCGGTCGAGCAACAGCAGGTCCTCCAGTGGGATCAACGCTTGGTCAGTGGGGACTAAACATGATGGACTTCATTAATCCATTCAATGACGCTACAAAAGACATGATGGGTAAGGATGTAATTGTTCACATTCAAGTTTACGAAGACCGAACATTTACTTGGAACTCACTTGGTCAGCCAGTTGACGATATGATTCGCGAAAAAGCTGGCATCCAAAAGGGAAGCGGCAAGCCACACTCAGACAAGGTCGGTAAGATTACTCGCGCACAATTGCAAGAAATCGCTGAGGCGAAAAAGACCAATTGAACGCAATCGACATCGAAGGCGCAATGAAAGTTATCGCCGGATCAGCACGCTCAATGGGCGTTGAAGTCGTCGACTAATCTACAGAACTTTTAGCAAATAGCCCCGGACTTCTCGGGGTTATTTTATGGTAAAATAAATGATTGTGAAGAATATTTTAGACGACAGTGTAATTTCCGCGCTTCAGAACGAGCAATTGATAATTGCTAAAACTGACACGATTTACGGAATATTAGCCGCAGCCAATTCAAAAAAAGCCGTCGAGAAATTATACGAAGTTAAGCGGCGCCCCTTGAATAATCCGGTTATTATTTTGGTTGCGGATATTGACGATATTCCTAATCTCACGCCGTCGATCAAACACAAATATCAAGAAATCTCCAAAAATAGACCAACAACAATCGTCACCAAAGTGAGTCCTAATTTTCTGCCACATCTTCCGAGGAACGGCGGAACATTGGCATTCAGAGTTGTGCCAGAATCTCCGTTGGCAGAGTTAATTCGAACCGTCGGTCTTTTGGTCGCGCCCAGTGCAAATCCGTCGGGAGAAGAACCAGCAAAAACATCACTGAAGCGATAAATTACTTTCATGAATTAGTGTCGATTTATGTCGATTCTGGAGAAGTCGCCGACGCTCAACCGTCGCAAATTGTCCGAATCAATGAGGGTGGGGAAATTGAGTTTTTAAGAAGATAATTCTCGAATAATTATCAAAAAATCGCCAACTAAAAAAGACTTCCTCTGAATTACGGGGAAGTCTTTTTGTGAGAGTTACTTCACAAACGGATGCGCAATCTCCAAATCTGGGCGCTTTTCCGCAATTCTCAGCAGCTCGTTATACTTAGCAATTCGCTCTGACCGCGACATCGAGCCAGTCTTAATTTGACCCGTGCCCAAACCGACCGCCAAGTGAGAAATCGTTACGTCCTCCGTCTCGCCAGATCGGTGGCTCATCACCGTATTCCAGCCAGCATTCTTCGCCATCAAAACAGCCTGAATCGTCTCAGTCAATGTACCAATTTGGTTCGGCTTGATTAAGATCGCATTACCAGCCTTTTCTTCGATTCCGCGCTTCAATCGCTCGACATTCGTCACCAAGAGATCGTCGCCAACCAATTGCGCAAAATTGCCCAAATCAGCTGTCATTTTCTCCCAATCTTCCCAAGCTTCTTCGTTCAATCCATCCTCAATCGAGAGAACAGGGACGCGTTCCAACAGGGCTTTATACGTGTGAATCATTTCTTCAGCCGACAGAATTCGATGTTCGGTCGCCAAGTTATATTTGCCGTCCTTGTAAAGCTCGCTCGCCGCAACGTCCAGCGCAAAACCAAAGTCCACGCCTAATTTATAGCCAGCCTGCTCGATGGCGCGAGATAGCAACAAAATAGGCTCCATATTACCATTCCTGACATGAGGTGCATAGCCGCCCTCATCACCAACCGTCGTAGGATAGCCTTCGTCTTTCAGGATTTTTGCCAACGCGTGAAAAACTTCCGCGCTCATTCGAACTGCATCCGCAAAAGTTGCCGCGCTAGTTGGAATAATCATATATTCCTGAAAATCAGTCGCACCGAGCGCATGCTGACCGCCGTTCATCACATTAATCATCGGCATCGGCAGGCACATTGTAGGATTTCCAGCCGCTATTGACATATTGATACAACTCCACGCCACGCGACTTAGCAGCAGCTTTCGCTACAGCCAGCGACACCGCCAAAAATCGCATTCGCACCCAAGCGCGCCTTATTCGGCGTACCGTCCAGACTCTTCATTTTTCATCAATTGCGGCCTGGTCAAACGGATTAGAACCTTTCAAAACCTGCGCAATTTCACCATTGACATTTTCGACCGCACGGAGCACGCCTTTACCGCCGAACGCCAACTCGCCGTCCCGAAGCTCAACAGCCTCGAAAGAGCCAGTGCTTGCGCCAGACGGAACAGCCGCCCGCCCAAAACGAACCATCACTCAAAGTTACGTCCGCCTCAACCGTCGGATTTCCACGCGAATCTAAAAATTTGCCTTTGCTTGTATGTTTGTAATTGTTATATCCATAATTACTATTTTATCAAACATTTGCCTCAATCTCTAAAAATATGGTATAATTTCAACATTATCAATCAATGTTGGGAGGCTGATTTGTTAAGATGACAAATTGCCGTTTGTACCACAGAAAGGATTTTTATGGCAAAGAAAGCCGAGTTGCTAGAAAAAGCAGCAGAATTAAAACTATCAGTCAGCGAAAAAAACACAATCGCTGAAATCGAAGCAGCAATTGCAGAAGCTACAGACGCAAGCAAATCTCACGACAACAAAGACAAAGACGTTGTTGCTGAGCGCGAAGCTGTTGTCGCTAAGTCCGGCAAGCGCAGCCAAAAAGCTCTTGACGAAGCTGCCGAAAAAGCAGAGAAGGAAGCTCGCAAGGAAGCTGGCGACACTACTCCACAATCAGACGACGCTGAAGCTCACGTAAAGAAAGGTCCAAAGCCAGTTACTCGTCCACGCTTGGAGCGCCGCGGTAAAAAATATCAGGACGCTGCAAAAAACGTTGAGAAGAACAAATTGTACAGTCTAGACGAAGCTTTGAAATTGGCTACTGAAACCAGCCCAGTCAAGTTCGACGCTAGCGTTGAAATCCACATCCGCTTAGGTGTTGACCCACGCCAAGCTGACCAAAACATCCGCTCAACCGTAGCATTGCCACACGGTACAGGTAAGGACGTTCGCGTTGCTGTTTTTGCACCAGAATCAGAACACGCTGCCGCTAAAAAAAGCTGGCGCTGACATCATTGGTGACGAAGAATTCCTAAGTCAATTGGACAAGGAAGAATTGAACTTCGACATTTTGGTTGCAACTCCACAGTACATGCCAAAGCTTGGTAAATACGCACGTTTGCTTGGCCCACGCGGTTTGATGCCAAATCCAAAGTCTGGCACCGTTGCTACTGACGTCGCTAAAGCCGTTTCTGAAGCGAAAGCCGGAAAAGTTGAATACCGCGTTGATAAGCAAGCCATCGTTCACTTGTCAATCGGTAAGGTGTCATTCGGCGCTGAAAAATTGTCAGAAAACGCACGCGCATTCTTAACCAGTTTGAACTCCCAGAAGCCATCCAGCTTAAAGGGCGTTTACGTTAAGAGCGTTGCAATTGCCACAACTATGGGCCCTGGCATTAAAGTAGAGAACTCTCTGTAATCTTTACATTTCAGGCAATTAAATCCCGTCGATTCTGGCGGGATTTTTGCTAGGCGAAAATGCACTAAATAAGGCGATTGAATCGGCTGGAAAATAATTGCCATAACTCTTGTCTTTCGTTGTCATTTCTGCTACAATAGTCTGGAACATTACCAAAGACAGTGGCGACTTGACGTAAAACAAGTATAAAAAATGCCACCGAGGGATGAAACTAACAGTTTTATTTGACGTCTTTGGTAGTGCGAGAATCAAAGACGTTTTTTGATTCTCCATTACCGCACGTTAACAAATTGGCACATAACAAATTAACTCAATCAAAGAAAGGATTTTTATGGCAATTTCACGCGATAAAAAACAAACTTTGGTTGCTGAACTGACAGAGCTATTAAAAGACGCTAAAGGTACGGCTTTTGCTCGATATCAAACCCTTACCGTTGCCGACCTACAAGAACTACGCAAGACAGCTCGCGAAGCGGGCGTTACCATCAAGGTTGTTAAAAACCGATTGGTGCGCGTAGCTCTTCAGGAAATCGATACTTACAAAGAAACCGACACCAGCTTATTGGTTGGTCAATTGGTTTACGCCGTAAGTAGCGAAGATGAAGTTATGCCAGCAAAGGTATTGGACACGTTTGCAAAAACACATCCAGCATTACAACTTGCAGGCGGCTTCTCAGGCGAAGGCTTGGCAATTAGCGAAGCTGACGTTAAAGCATTGGCAGGCCTACCAAGCAAAGACCAGCTCGTTGCTCAAGTGGTATCACAATTGCTATCACCAGTACACGACACAGTCAACGCGCTTGGCGGCAATTTGCACGGACTTTTGGACGGCATCGAAGCCAAAGCTACTGCTTAAGTTTAGCAATCAACACTAGTAACGTTGCATTCATCGCAACAATATAATAATAAAGGAGAATATCAATGGCTGATATTAAGAAATTGGCTGAAGAACTTGTAAAATTGACAGTTCTAGAAGTTAACGAATTGAAAAATCATCTTAAAGAAGAATATGGCATCGAGCCAGCTGCTGCAGCTGTCGCTGTTGCTGGTCCAGCTGCTGGTGGTGACGCCGCTGCTGCTGACGAAAAAACTGAGTTCACAGTTACTTTGAAAGACGCTGGTTCTCAGAAGGTTGCAGTCATCAAGGCTGTTAAGGAAATCACCGGCCTAGGTCTAGTGAAGCAAAAGCTATCGTTGACGGCGCTCCAGCACCAGTCAAGGAAAAAGTTTCTAAAGACGAAGCTGAAGCTGCAAAGAAAACTTTGGAAGACGCTGGCGCTACTGTCGAGCTTTCATAATTTGTTATATAACGCCAATTTGTTTCGTTTAATCACCGTCCACTCTGAGCGGTGATTTTTATGTCGCCAATCTTAATATCACGAACCACACGTCAATTTCAAGAGTAAAATTTGCAACACTTTTTTATTCATATCTTATAGCGCTGTGGAAAATTGGATAAAAATAGATAACGCGACTTGATATAAATGTAAGGATATGCTATATATTAGTTAAGTATTATAAAAATAGACAAAGGAATTGCGAGAACCATGTCTGAATTACCAGAAAAAGCAAATTAAGCGTCTGAGGACACTTATTCAAGAGGCGGAGACTAATTTAGCTGCCGCAAAAAGAATTATTGATTAGTATTATTGGCGATGATGGTCAAGTTGTTACGCCAAAAAACTTCGTCAGATAATGTAGCAGGAAAGATTATCGAAGGCGTATTTGACGGACAAATGATGCTCAGCCCTGATGGCAAAAATTACCCAATCCCAGCCAACTACGCTTCAAAATCGAAGCTGGTTGAGGGCGACTTGATGAAGTTGACAATCGCCGAAGATGGTAGCTTTATTTATAAGCAAATCGGTCCTGTACCACGAAAGCAAGTTATCGGAACACTCGTCCAGCACGACGGAATTTACTACGTCGAGGCTTCCGGCCGCGAATATCGTATTTTGCTTGCTAGCGTAACTTACTTCCGAATTAACGTCGGCGACCAAGTTACAATCATCATCCCTGAAGACAATCCTGACGCAACTTGGGCTGCAGTCGAAGCTGCATTATAAGGAAATCTTATGATACCGAGCGAATTTCTGCTCAGTTATGCCAGTTTTAACGCTGACAATAAGCCATTCGTCGAATGTCAAGTTGGTGATAAAATTGAGCGTTATGAATTATTTGGACAAGATTTATCTCTTAAGTTCGATTTTTCTGTTAAATATTGCGCGGGTTGGGTGGATTTTGAAAATCGCTGTAGCCAAATTTGCCCAGATCAAGCCACGGTCGATGAAAAATATGAAAATTGTCTAAAATGCCGCGACAAAACAGGCTTTAATCCAGCATTTTACAACGCCAATTCGGTTTCCGCTCAACAAGAAAAAATCAATCAAAATCCGCACCTTGTTTACTTGGCGTACTTCGCGCCGAACGTCATAAAAGTTGGAATCTCGCAAGAAGAGCGCGGAATTCGAAGATTATTGGAGCAGGGAGCGCGATTAGCCGTAAAATTAGAAACATTTTCTTCAGCATTGATCGCCAGGCAATACGAGGCGAAAATTTCCAAGCTGGACGGAATAGCTGAGACTCTGCCAGTTCATAAAAAGATGGAATTGATAAAACAACCTTTTGACTGCGCAGCCGGCGAAAGGGAATTGCGACAAAAATTACTTGAAATTGAGCAGAAAATTGGCGTGTCGTTTCCGAAATCTGAGCTAATTCCTTGCGAAGATTATTTTCAAACCGCTGGCGTTGATTTGTCACGTGTCGTTTTAATGAAGAATTACAGTCAATTGGTTGGACACGTACGCAGTGTCATCGGCTCAATTGTCATCACTGATTACGACGGTCAGCTGCTGGCTTACAATATCAAAAAGCTTATTGGCTATCGGGCGCAAAAAGTTGACGGAGAAATTGAGCTGGATTTGCCAACCGAGCAATTAACATTATTTTTAAAAACCTTATTTTTACAATATATTTTTTTGATGAAATAGCTTGAAATTTTACTCTATTACTGATATATATATATCAAACTTTCACAGCAAAGGAGGCTACTAGTGAGCTTAACTACAATATTATTAAATACTTCAATAGTACTGGCACGATACTTGCCATATGTCTTAGGAACGGTGACTCTAATTACATCAATATTCATCCTTAAGAAAGAAAAAATTAGCAAGAAGTCTAAGGCTCTGTTATTAACTTGCATAATTACTGCCATTATCACAATAATAATCGTATTTATGCGATCTCGAATACTCGGAAATCACATTTGTTGACTTCTACTGCGGCGGCAGGTTTAGTAACATCCCCGGTGATAGTCATGGTCATGTCAGAGCCACTGGCGGTCCGCTCGGCGAAAATATCGTCTATTGGAGGCTGCCTGAGAGCGAGGGCGGTCAGGTTATCGTAGACAACTCATGGGGAATCATGAACGGCAACGACTTGCGCGATCACCTCACTGACTTCTGAGTCATAAGACCTGGATATGTCTGAAAACTATCCATCTTACCTGGTATAATTTCATTATGAACAATTACTCAAATTTTGTATTTCCGGCTGTAGTTTTTGAAGCATTTCCAATTCTGAAAAAATTGGGGTATGTTCGACAATTCGCACCGCTAGCACCATTATATCCCGACACCACTTTTCATCTATTTACCGACGATAGCGGACGGTTTCTAATATTAGTTACGACCGACTATGCCGACCCAATAGATCAGAGTCGAGAACTAAAGAATATTTCTGGTGAATATGCGTTTGAGTTTACTAAGCTCATCAAACCGTATAGTAACGATGAATATATTGGGATAAAAGAAAATGACGAGATACTTGAAGATCCAACCGTGTCAGACCCTAATAGTTACTACCGTTTTTATGTCGCCGAAACAAAACACAAAATCGATCTGCGTTATCCATAAAAAATGCCGTTTTCTGCTATAATTATCTCATGAGGAGCATGAGGGGATGAGTCAGGCGCTATATCGTAAATATCGCAGTCGTAGTTTGGATGAAGTTTTAGGTCAAGATCACGTGACTAGTATTTTACGTCGAGCGTTAGAGCAGGGGAAAATTGCTCATGCGTACTTGTTGACCGGTCCGCGTGGCGTGGGAAAAACATCGGTGGCGCGAATTCTGGCGCACGAGATTAACCACTTGCCATATGACGACGATTCTTCAAACTTGGATATTATTGAAATTGACGCAGCCAGCAATAACGGCGTTGACGACATTCGAGCCTTAAGAGAAAAGACCCAAGTCGCGCCTGTTTCTGCGCCAAAAAGTCTATATCATCGACGAAGTCCACATGCTGTCAAAATCAGCATTTAACGCGCTATTAAAAACCCTGGAAGAACCGCCAGAGCACGTGGTGTTTATCTTAGCTACAACCGACGCCGACAAACTTCCAGCCACCATTCTTAGCCGTGTCCAGCAATTTTTCTTCCGCCCAATTCCGACGGAAATTATGACGCGCCAGTTAATGAATATAGCGAAGAAAGAGGGATTTGCAATCGAAGAGGATGCTGCCAGGTTAATCGCTGAACGTTCCCGTGGCGGATTCCGTGACGGCATTAGTACGCTTGACCAATTATCGATTTTGGCAACTCCAGACCAGCCACTGACGGCGAATATGGTTACCGAATATTTGGGGCTTAGCGACGCGACGATGCTCGGCAATTTGTTGGATTCATATCCATCCGACGACAATGATAAAGTCTTAAATACCTTCCAGGAATTAGAAAATAGCGGCGCGAATTCAGTTGTTGTGTCGCATCAATTATTGTCGATTGCTCGTACTAGGTTACGAAAAAATCCGAATCTTATTGGGTTGGTTCAGCAACTGATCGAGGTAGATCGACACCCGCACCCAGACTTGAAATTATTGACGATATTTATGAATAGCAATTCTCAGCAGACAGAAAAGCCAGTCGCGACAAAGAAAAATATAGCTCAAGCCGCGCTCCAAAAACCCGCCGAAAAACCAACACCAATTAAGCCCGCAGAGTCAACCAAACCGACAGAAAAGCCGATTGAAAAAGAAGAAAAACCAGCCGAGCCAAAGAAAAGACCTGACGCAAAACCAAAGAAAACCGACGCGCCACTAGAGCTAAATTGGGAAAAAGTCATTAAAAGAGCGAAGGAAAAATCCCTCGGACTGGCGTCATTATTACAGAAAAGCCAGTGGTCGTTTGACGGTGAAAAATTGACAATTTACGCAGGTTCCGCGTTTTACAAGAAAAAGCTGGACGACGCGAAGAATAAACCATTGATCTCAGAAATTATCTCAGAAGAAACCGCGATGGATTTGGAAATTGATATAATTGGAGAGAAGAAACCGCCAGAGGACGAAAAATTGGCGGAAATTGCAGAATTAATGGGTGGCGGCGAAGAAGTTAAGCTGGAGGATATTTAATGGCAGATAAAAGCGAAGAAGTAAAAGGGAAGATACCGCCACAAAATTTGGACGCGGAAAAGAGTTTGCTTGGGGCGGTTTTAATTGACGAGGAAGTTTTGGCGGACGCCGCAGAAATTACTCACCCTAGCGATTTTTACGACAAGAATCACGGATTGATTTTTGCTGGAATGATGCGGCTATTTGAAAAACACAAGCCCGTCGACCTTCTGACCTTAACCGACGAGTTAAAACGAAAGGACGAGCTGGAATTAGTTGGCGGCTCGGCATACCTGACAGAGCTAACAAACTACGTCCCAACGGCAGCGCACGCATCGGCTTACGCGGAAATGATTGCGCAGGCAGCGGTTCGCAGGCGTCTGATAAAAGCGAGTGGTGATATTTCCGAGCTTGGCTATGACGAATCGACGACCACGCAGGAATTATTAGAGAAGGCCGAAGCTGAACTTTTCAGCGTATCAGACCAATCAACCAAGCAAGATTTGGTCAGTCTGGAAAGTATTCTGACGGATAGCTTTGACCGAATTGAAGAGCTCAGCAAGAATAAAGGTTCTCTCAGGGGAGTTCGTACTGGCTATCGCGATCTGGACAATATGACCGCTGGCTTGCAAAAATCAGATTTGATCATTCTGGCGGCGCGTCCAGCCATGGGTAAGACGACGCTAGTGACAAATTTGGCTTATAACGTGGCAACGATTGAGAAAAAAATCCCGTCCTATTCTTCAGCCTAGAGATGAGCAAGGAGCAGTTGGTCGACCGTATGTTAGCAGACGCGTCGGGTGTTGATAGCTGGAATATTCGCACCGGAAATCTGAGCGACGAAGATTTTGCGAAGCTGTCTGAGGCTATGGGTGAAATGGCTGAGGCACCGATTTATATCGATGACACACCAGGATTATCGGTTTTGGAAATGCGAACTAAAGCGCGTCGAATTGCTCATGAGAATCCATTAGGACTAATCATCGTCGACTATTTGCAGCTTATGCAGGCCAATGGAAACCACAACGGGAACCGCGTTCAGGAAGTTTCGGAAATTTCACGCGGACTGAAGCTTATTGCTCGTGAATTGAATGTGCCGCTAATTTGCCCTAAGTCAGCTGAGCCGTTCTGTCGAATCTCGCACGCCGCCAATTCCACAACTAGCCGATCTGCGCGAATCCGGTTCCATTGAGCAGGACGCCGACATCGTGAGCTTTATTTATCGCCCTGGATATTATGAGCCAGACAACCCAGAAGTCCAGCAGAATATTACCGACCTCATCATCGCCAAGCATCGTAACGGCCCAGTTGGTAAGGTCCAGTTATACTTCCACCCAGAACGCCTACGCTTTATGAGTCTGGATCCCAATCATAAATAGAATTGTGTTATAATCATACCAATGAAAAAGCAAAAAGTTACCGATATATTCCTTTACCGATGGCGCTACGTTTTCGGCTATACGCTGCTGGCGCTGTTGTATATAGGGGCTATTATAATTTCCGCATTGCACGTGCCGGGAGGTTTGTCACAAGCAGAAATCAACATGGTCAATACGACAAATCACTTGAACTTTAGCGTCGAGGGAATCGCCGTCACAAATCTGCCATTTCACCTTCTTCAATTGCTATTCTTCAAGCTATTCGGCGTCAGTTTATTAACAATTAAAGCACCCGCCGTAATCCTTCAATCGCCAGCTCCGTCGCAATTTTCTTCCTCTTAAAGCGCTGGTTTAAGCCGTCCACAACGATTCTGTCGCTATTAATCATGGCAACGACCGGTCAATTTTTATTCATCGGTCAAAGTGCAACTGTTGGCATTTTATACATTTTCTACACCGCGCTAACTTTACTTTTTGCCACGTTAATTCTCCAAAAAGCCCAGAACGCCTCCATTTGGCGAATCAGCTTAGCCATCACCACGGCACTCAGCCTCTTCACTCCGTATTTTTGGTACATCAATCTGGGACTTCTGATCATCGCCTTTTTACATCCACATCCACGCTATTTCCTCGTCTCCAGAAAACATCGCAAGTCTTGGATTGTGCCGTCCGCTATTTTATTCACGATTGGTTGTGCGATTAGTTTTCTTTGCTATAAATCCCACGCGCTATTTTACAACCTCATCGGCATCAACGGCCTAAGTTTTGACATCGTCGCAAACCTCAGGACTTTATATTACACATACATCCGCATTTTCCCATCAGTCGTAGGGAACCAAATCACACCAATTATGGACATCAACGCAATGGTGTTAATCGGACTAGGACTATTCCGCAGCTTCCAAAAAATCTCCAGCGCCCGCTCGTTTATGATTTGGTCGTGGCTAATCTTAGCATTGGCACTACTCATCTTCCAGCCAAGCTTAACCCCGATAATCATCATCCCGCTATTTATCCTCTTGGCGGTCGGATTGGAGTCCCTAATGAACATGTGGTACGGACTTTTCCCGCGTAATCCATACGCTCGTGGCACAGGGCTGATTCTTATATCAATGCTAATTATCGTTATGGTGGTGGGCGGCAGCTTCCGCTATATTGACGGTTATCGCTATTTCCCAGAAGCAGCTTCACGCCTCAATAAAGATTTGTCTCTGCTCCGCAAGAATACTGCGCCGACCGATTCATTCTCATTATTGGTCAGCAAAGAAGAATCGCCAATTTATGAAGCACTTAAAAAGCACAACTATCACCAGATATCAATTATCCACACAGCGCCAGCAAACGTCGGGCAGACTTTATATGTGAGCCACAGCGTAAAGTCTCAAATTCCGCAAACTTACTCTGGACACTTGTCGTCAGTAATTGTCAATGACCATAAGGACGGCGACCGATTCTATATCTACACATCCGACCGCAAATAGGGTATAATTGTAAGTGTTAAATAAGGAGGAATATGGCGTTTGATCAGGTAAAAATGCTGCAACAATTACGCAAAGCACAGAAACAATTAGGGAAAGAAATCATCGAAGTTGAGGCTGGCGATGGCGCTGTGATCGTACAAATCACTGGCGAGTTAAAGATTAAGTCTGTAAAGATTGACCCAGAAATGGTCGACTTGGAGAATATCGAAGAGTTGGAACACTGGATCGAAATCGCAGTTCGCGACGGTATGACAAAGGCTCAGGAAGTCGCTGCTGAAACTATGAAGCCATTGATGGGCGGCTTGGGCAACTTGCCATTCTAAAGCCATGTCAATCGACATTTTACCAAAAGCTCTGACTGCTTTAATTGATGATTTTGGTAATCTACCTGGAGTTGGACCGCGTACGGCTGAAAGATATGCCTACGCGGTTTTACGCCGCAACCCCAAATCCGCAAAGCAATTAGCGCATTCATTAGATCAATTGCACGACCGCGTAAAAACCTGCCCGAAGACATTTGCGTTGATCGACTCAGATGACGACGTGTCGCCTTTATACGCAGATTCGAACAGGAATAAAAGAGTCGTTTGTGTAGTCGAGGAGCCGCTAGATATTGTCGCTATAGAAAGAACAGGGCAGTTCCTGGGTACGTACCACGTGCTGGGCGGCGTTATCTCACCGATTGACAATATTGGACCGGAGCAATTGCATATCCCAGAACTAATTGAGCGCATAAAAACCGACGACGTTCAGGAGATTATCATCGCTACGAACGCTTCAGTTGAGGGCGAGTCGACCGCGCTATTCTTACAGCGCTACATCCAAGAAGCTGGATTGAATACGACTATCACACGCTTAGCCAGAGGTATTCCAGTCGGCATTGACCTTGAGTATGCAGACCAAATTACACTAACTCACGCACTGGAAGGTCGAAAACAATTATAGGTTCAACAGCTTCATCGACAATAAAAAATACCCGCCATCTCGGCGGGTATTTCGTTGCTAGCTGACCTATTACATTTGGCGGCGGCTAGCGATGTAAGCGATAGTAGCTGTAGTTAGTCCACCTAGGCCTAGTGCTGACATAATCGCGTCACTTGCACCAGTCTTTGGCAATTCTGGGCTAGGTGTTGGTGTTGAAGGAGTGTTTGGTGTAGGGGTAGTAGGTGTAGTAGGTGTAGTAGGAACTTCCTTACACTTGCTCAAGTCAGTTGTGTGCTTTGACTCGTTGTATTCTTCCTTCTTGATTTCACGAAGCTCTTTTTTTATCGATTACACAGATTGTGATCTTAGCAGGTGCTTCTTTACAATCGTTTGGATTTGTTGAGTACTTACTTTTATCAAATTCTGACTTCTTAATCTCTACATATTTCTTAGTCTTAAGGTCACAAACTTGAAGTTTTGTTTCAGGTTCGATTACGATAGTCTTTTCACAGTTTGGACTCTGTTTCTTGACTTCGCCGTTTTCTTTACCATTTACGATTACAGTAACCTTGAAGTTGCCGTACTTTGTGTAAGTGTGTTCAATTGTAGATGAGTTAATAGTCTTAGTTGTACCGTCACCAAAGTTGTATGTGTAGCTGGTGATGCTTGCACCGTTCTTAGCAGTTGCGTTTACAACAAACTTGTAGGTGTTGTCTTCAATCTTTAGAACTTGCAATGCGTCACATGTTAATGCAGGTTTTGCAGGAGGTGTTGTTGGAGTACCCCAAACTGGGTTACCACAGTCTTTAATCACACCAGTGATAAACTTACCGTCGTTGTCAAACCATGCATACATACTGTAGCTCTTAGGGCCGTCAACGAAGCTTTGACCAGTTGGATATTGGTAGTAAGTATATCCGTTTGAAGTCTTGTAGCTACGTTGTGGCTGAGGCTGACGAGTACCAGCCTTAGACTGTACAGTTATAGAGTTTGTAGCTACAACACGACCGTCAACAGTAATGTTACCGTTTGCGTCAACTACACCCTCACGCATGTTTGATCCGCCTTGGATCATAGTGCTGGTAATGTACCATTCTTTATATAGTTCTTTAATTTCTGTACGGCTGTATGCTGTTTGCAATTCTGACATAGAATGCGTACCACAGTATACAACGTTAAATTTGTTACAGCCGGCAGCCTGTGAAGGTGATGCCAACCAGATTCCACCGAGCATAGCAAATCCCAAAGAGATAGCGATGCCGATTTTTCTTAAATTTGTTCATAAAAACTCCTCTTTCCAGCCCTATCTTCAGGCTTTATGTCCTCATACTAGCACAATCTTTATATTTTGTCAATAATAATTTATAAAAATGTTTATGTTTTTGATTGTGCAGTATTTTTAATAGTCCACCACATATTATACCACTTATGTAATTAAAAACAATATATATTATATTAGAGTAAAAATCATTTGTTATAATAAATAATATGCTGAGATACAGCTAAACAATTCATTCAATCCGCAAACAATATAGTTATTATTCAAGCCGAAAATCCCGACGGCGATAGCCTGGGTTCAAGCTTGGCACTGGAAGAAGTCTTAAGCGACCTAGGGAAGAATGTTACTTTATATTGTCCAGTAGATATACCGAAATATCTTCATTACATTCGCGGTTGGGATCGAGTGCAGAACGACTTTCCGTTTCAAGCCGATGCTGCGATAATTGTCGATACGAGCGCGGACGTGCTGCTAAGTAAGGTATTGGAAACTCCTGGAGCGCGACATTTCTTTAGAAACGCACCCAACTCTGGTTATCGATCATCACACAGCCGAATCGACACTTAGCTTTGATCATATTATGTTATCAGAAACCGTCGTGGCGACCGGGGAATTGCTATATAAACTGTTCAAGCATTCCGACTGGAAGATAAATCCTCAGGCGGCTGAAGATTTGTTGATAGCTATTATGAGCGATAGTCTGGGGCTTACTACGCAAAACACTACGGCTCAGACTTTCCATACGGCGGGAGAACTTACAGAGTTGGGCGCATCCAATGCGGAAATTGAAGAGCGACGACGCGAATTTATGAAAAAATCGCCAGAAATTTTGGCTTACAAGGGAAAATTGATCGAGCGAATCGAATATTTATTAGACGGACAATTGGCGTTGGTACATGTGCCATTTGAGGAAATCCAAGCCTATAGCGACGCTTATAATCCTGGCGCGTTGATTGGTGATGAATTGAGACTGGTTGAGGGCGTGGCGCTTAGTTGTGTTATAAAAACTTACCCTGACGGCAAATTGACTGCGCGCTTACGAGGTAATTTACCAATTGCCGATACCGTAGCTGGATATTTTGGCGGCGGCGGCCATCCGTACGCGGCAGGATTCCGCGTGTATGACAATTACGACGAAATAGTAAGAGAATTAGTTACAGCAACAGATCAAGCTTTGCAAGAAGTAGGGCAGGTTAAAAGTTATTGTAACATTGTTGGTATATATCAGTCTTTACGTCTGTAACAGAGTTGAGAAAAATATTATACCACATTTTTGACAAAATCCATTGACTTTTTAATATAAGTGTGATATAAATAACATTAGCTTTTGTTGATGAGTTGAGATTTACTCCTTATCCGAAAGCGCACCTTGACAAGCAGATGTAAGAAGATTAAGACGAAACTTAAGCATGAAGCGGGGTTTTAGTTGTTGATAGAATATATAATTGACAATTGAAATCTCGTTTCATGCTTGATCATATGCACGCATGATTATTTGCCAAAAAGCAAAGATGGCGAACCGTTCGCCGCGAGAAAGAGAAAGGAGAGCCAGAAATGGCCTCTATCGCAAACAACGCCAAGCGTCCTGTTGTCTTGTACACCGTACCATCACAGCGAAAGGTCGCCTTCCACATGGGTGGATTTTCCTTCTACTCCGGCGAAGACAAGAGCGTTAACGTCATGTTCCCGAGCAACAGGGAGTACCAGCCACAACGGAAGCACTTCTACGGCTACGAGTTGTCCGACGACTACGGTGTCACCGTAGATTTCATTTTCGGTAACAAGCAGGGCGATCCTGGACTACTGCCAATGTTCGACGGCAATGGGAACATTTGCGGATACCGTTTCCGCTACGGTTCCCTAGGTCACGTACAACTAAAGTACGGCGATTTCTTTACCGTCACTCACACTGTAAACGGCACCATTATCGCCACGACTGACGAATCATGTTTTTTCCTCATGGTGGACGGTGACGTAGGCAACTTCTACGTATTCCGAAAGGCGCTAGCCTGACCGTAGGTAACGCACTTTACCTCCGCGAATTCAACTTTCACATCCCTGGAAAGGAAGACGTCTACTTCCGCAAAGTAGAATCTTATCCTCACCGTGGGGAAATTCGAATGCAGAAGTTCGTTGGCGACGAGTACGCAGGACTCGTATCGGTAAAGGGTAGCAGCAACAGCTTGTTACTTCCCGAGGTAGTCCCTGGGAAGCATTGCCTATTATCCTAGTCCTCACTACTGAGGTAACCCTGACCTCCTGATCTCTTGCCGCTTCTTGCGGTAAGTTATCAGGAGCAGTCGAATAGTGATGAGTCTAAGATACAATCTTCTGATGCGTCTTAGCGCGCATCTGCTTGTCACTATTCATTGGGAAATTATTAAGTCCCAACTGGGGCTGTTTTTTATGTCAATTTTGAAAAACCAACCAGAGTGCCGTACAATAGAATTAATGATAAAACTCTACAATACGCTCACTAGACGAAAAGATGAACTGAAACCGCTTGACGGAGAAACGGTCAAGTTTTACACCTGTGGTCTAACAGTTTATTCGCAACCGCACATCGGCAACTGGGTTGGCTATATTTACTGGGATGTGTTGGTGCGATTGTTACGCCGGCAAGATATTCCCGTTATTCGAACACAAAACATCACTGATGTTGGACATTTGACCAGCGACGACGATAACGGCGAGGATAAAATGGAAAAAGGTGCGCGCCGTGAAGGGAAGACTGCCTGGGATGTAGCGGAAAGATACATTTCCGTTGCAAATCATGAAGCCTACGACGTACTGAAATTGATAAAGCCAGATTATTTGGCGCGGGCGACGGATTATATTCAGCAGCAGATTGACTTCGCAAAAGGACTGGACGAAAAAGGATTTTTATATAAAATCGACGGCGACGGCATGTATTTTGATACGTCGCTTTTGAAGGATTACGGGAAATTAGCGCGGCTGGACGTGGCGGGACTGGAGGCTGGCGCCAGAGTGAGCGTTGAAGGAAAGCGCAATATTACTGACTTCGCCGTATGGAAGTTTTCGCCAAAAGACACCAAGCGCGACATGGAGTGGGACAGTCCGTGGGGAATCGGTTTTCCCTGGCTGGCATCTGGAATGTTCGACAATTGCCCGTGAAACACTTGGGGATTCTATTGATATTCACGCTGGCGGAATTGACCATATTCCAGTTCATCACACGAATGAAATTGCCCAGAGCGAGAGTCTGACTGGAAAACAATTTTCTCAGATTTGGCTACACAATAATCACATAAAAGTCGACGGCCGAAAAATGAGTAAATCCCTGGGAAATATTATTACGCTGGAAGATATTATTTCGCGAGGGTTTAGTCCGATGGCGTTTAAGCTGGCAATTCTCAGTAAGCATTATCAAACGGAGGGCAATTTTACCTGGGAAATCCTGGAAGCAGCGCAGGCACGATTGAACCATTGGCGGGATTACTCGGTTCTGAGACATCAGACTCACGACACGCTGGAAGATGACGATGATAAGGACGAGCAGGACGATTCGGTTTCGTTATTAGCGGGACGTCAGGCGTTAGTCGAGAAATTGAACGATGATTTGGATACTCCAGGCGCACTGGCGTTGATTGATGAAGTATTTTCAAAGTTGGATCATACGCCACTTGATAAAATTCATCGACAGAGTTTGGTGCAGTTTATTGATGAGATTGACGAGATTTTAGGGCTGGATTTGGCTGAGTCTACGCCTGATATTACTGACGATTTGAAGAGGTTGATTATCCAGCGACGTCAAGCACGCGCAGAGAAAAATTGGGAAGAATCCGACAGAATTCGTGATGAACTTCTTCAGGCTGGCGTTGCCGTTCGCGACACTCCAAGTGGCAGCATCTGGACATGGAAATAGCCCGCTAGATTCAACGGGCTATATTTTTCTCTGCGTTAATTACTCTTCGTTTTTCAATTTCTTAACTAATTTATTAAGCGGTTTTTCGTTTTCGACGCGATTAGACTTGGCTTGCTCCAAGTAATTATCCAGCAAAACCTTCACGACGCCAGCGGCTGGAATGGCAACCAAACCGCCTAATAGACCACCAACATACAAACCAATTGTCACCGCCACCAAAACCGTTAAGGCAGATAGTTCAACCTTCTTGATTGGATAGATGGTGAAACAAAGTTATTTTCAATTTGCTGATAAACAACGAAATAGATCGCGTAAATAATGCCCGCTGTCATATTATTGAAGAACAGCAGTAGTGATATCAACGCGCCAGCAATAGTTGCGCCAAACATCGGAATTAGCGTCAACACAAACGTCGCCATAACGGTGAGCATTGCCAAATTGGAATTTATGGCAGGGAATGTCAAACTCAGCACAAACACCACGAAACCTGATAATATCGCATCGATCCCAGAAACCGTCAATTGCCCAGAAACATAACCTGTAACCACGTTATACATTCGGCCAACCAGCTTCTTATGACGCTCCATTTTTTCTTCGTCGTTGTACAGTCCCCACAAACGCTTCACCCAAGTTGGACCTTCGAGAAGCATCAGAAATGACAGCACCAACACCAAGAATAGCGAGCCCAAGAACGACGCCAAAGAGCCAACACTGGATAATAAATTCGTGCCGACGCTCGTAGCCCAAGACGAAGATTGCTGCTTAATGTTTTCCATCATCGAATCAACCTGTGGGCGCAAATTATTCTTATCAATAAAATCATTGACGCCACGCCACTGTGAGCTGGCTTGGTCGATTATACTCGGAATGCTCTCGACAAATTTGGCAGATTGTTGGACAATTGGCGGAATCACAAACCAGATCACACAACCCAAAAGCAAAACCAGCGTCGTATACGCCAGCGCCGTGCCGCCCAATCGGCTTTTCCCAGGAAGCTTCTTAGCAATTGCCGCAACTGGACGGTTCAACGCCAACGCCAAAAACAGGGAAATTCCCAATAAAACCAGCGCGTCCTTTGCGGAATAAATTGCCAAACCAGCCAGACCAAAGCCCATCACGACCAGCCAAAATCGCACAAATGTTTTCGTGTCTATCTCTATACGTACTTTCATAATTAAACTTTACCAGTTTTTCGGCGTGTCCGCAACGCCGACAGAGATAATTTACTATCATAAGACATCGCGCCGTAACGGAAAACGCGCACGGATAGCCACATAACGAACACCGCTGTAGCGACCAAAATTGCTGTGCCGAGCAAAGCTTCCCAAATTGGCAAATTGCCTATTGCGTTTCGTAATAACAATGGAATCGGCGCGGTGAATGGAAATAGCGACAAGAACTTAACGAAGAAATAATCAGGGAAGGAAACAAACGCCGTGATTCCGTAAAATGGACCAATGAATAGCATAATCACAATTCCGAACCACTGGCTGGCTTCTTTGGCGGTCGGCATCATCGCACCCAAAGTCACCAACATTCCCGTAAATAAAGTGAAGCTGGCGGAGAAAATTATGATCGCCAGACCAATTCTCACAGGATCAAACACGAGCGTACTTAAGTCCAGATTAGGCAATTGCAACTTCGAGCCAAACGCCAAATAGCCCGCCAAAACTGGCAGAACAATTACCAAAATCTGAATCAAAGCCAGCACCATCAAAGACAAAATTTTACCCGTAATCAAAGTGTCAGTCTTAACGGTCGTAAGCAGCATTTCCACCGTGCGATTTTCTTTTTCCTCGGTGGTGCTAATGAGCATTTGATTGCCAAAAATACTGATGAGAATGAACAAAATAGCCAAAAACATTCCCGGTACAATCATCTCATTAATGCCGCCGTGCTCTCTTCCGTCCAGATATGTGGTTGATGACAATTGGACTTTGTCGCGTAGAATCGCAACTTGCGCTGGATTGATGCCGCTTGCTACTGATTGACTCAATAAGCTCTGCGCCACCGCGCTGTATTTTCCGTTTTGGAATAGCCCAACATCTTTACCGTAAACTTCAACCTTTTGCTTGCTTAAATCCTTTTGGAAAAATAAATATACGCATCAACCTTATTATTTTTTACGTCGTCAATTCCAGATTCTTTCGATTTGGCAGTTTTGGTTTTAATTGCCGCCAGTAATTCTGGCTTCACCAACTTCGAATCGTCCGTGACTTCCAGTGAAAATTCTTGCTTTTCCAGATTTTTTGACGCTTCAATAGTCGTGCTTTGCGACCAAAACATAATGCCATACAGCACGCCAATCAACAGAGGAAAACCCAATGCCGTCAACCAAAACGTCGGTTTTTTCAGCGTTCTAAGCGTCTCGAATTTGAAAACCGTCCCCAAATTATGCATTTTACTCATCACCCAACTCCTTCGCTTCGCCGCCGTAAACTTGGACAAAAATATCATCCATTGAAGCGCCGCCAAATTGACTTTTTACCTCTTCCAATGTGCCGTACGCCGCTGCTTGACCGTCTTTCAATAGAATCAAACGATCGCACAATCTTTCAACTTCCTCCATCTGGTGTGTAACATAAATAATTGTCGCGCCAGCTTTTCGTTGCTCCTCAATTATGTTCATCAGCAAACGACGATTTACCGGATCAAAACCTTTGGCCGGCTCGTCCATAATCAGCAGTTCTGGATCGCCCATAATTGTTACACCAAGCTGAATCTTCTGCTGCTGTCCGCCAGATAATTTATCAAGTTGCGTATTAGCCTTGTCGCTCAAATTGACGCGCTCCAAAAACTTCAGAGAGAAATCCTTAGCCTCTTTGCGACTCAAACCTTTAAGTTGGCCAAAGTAAAGCATCACGTCTAAAACTTTTTCTTTTTTATACAAGCCGCGCTCCTCAGGAAGATATCCGAGGCGAATCTGGCTTCCCACCGAATATGGCTTGCTGTTTATCAATAAGTCACCCGCAGTCGGTTGATATAGTCCCAACAGTGCGCGCAACGTCGTAGTTTTTTTCCCGAACCATTGCTTCCCAAAAACCAAAAACTTCGCCGCGAAAAACATCAAAACTCAGATCTTTAATAACAGTTTTATCACCGAAACTCATCTTAAAAATGACGAATCTCAACCATTTTTTTATTATCTGGCATACGCCTCCTTTTCTTTAAATAAAATTATAGCACTTAGCGTATGAAAAAAAGATATAATATAAATATGCGACTGTTGGTTATTGAGGATGAACGAAAAATTGCGAGGGTCATAACCGAATCTTTGAAACGCGAGAAATACGCGGTTGATGCGGCGTATGACGGAGAAGAGGGCTTTAATTTGGCGGATAGCCAGCCGTACGACTTGTTGGTTGTTGATCGAATGCTGCCGGGATTAGAAGGTACGGAGATTGTTAAAAAAATTGCGCGAGAACGGGAAAAAATATGCCAATTCTGTTTCTGACGGCACTGAGTACAACCGAAGACAAAACGCTCGGACTGGACGTGGGCGCTGATGATTATTTGACTAAGCCTTTTGCAATTGATGAATTGTTGGCACGCGTGCGAGCTTTACTTCGTCGTCCACCGATTAGTCAGCCAGACGTTCTGCAAATTAACGATTTGAAAATTGACAAGCAGCAGCAAACCGTAACGCGAGCCGGGAAGAATATCGACCTCACAAGTAAAGAATATGCGATGCTGGAATATTTGATGCAGCATCCGAATCAGATTCTTAGCAAAGAAACGCTGATTGATCACGTTTGGGATTTTGACGCTGATATTTTGCCGAATAATGTCGAGGCATACATAAAAAATCTGCGCCAAAAAATCGACAAACCGTTCAAAAAACAATTGATAAAAACCGTGCGCGGCTTCGGCTATAGGATTGAATCATGAAAATTTTTACTTCAGCAACAATTAAGTTGGCGGGCTGGTATTTGATGATTTTAATGATCGTCAGTCTGCTGTTTAGTAGCATTATTTTTCAGGTGGCGCGCTCTGAAGTTGATGCGCAAATTCATAAAATTATCGTTCAAAGGAAGGGCGATTTTCCTGCAATTAATCTGTCAGAGAGAATAGATAATTCAACTCGAAATCTTTTGATTAGTTTGGGTTATATAAATCTTATCGTTCTGCTCGCTGGCGGCTGGTGCTCATATTTATTGGCGAAAATTACTTTGCGACCGATAGAAACCGCCCATAAAGCCCAATCACGATTTGTTGCCAATGCCAGCCATCAGCTCCGAACTCCTCTGGCAATTATGAAAGCAGAAACTGAATTTGCATTGAAAAATAGGAAGGCAGAGAAGTCAGAACTTACAGAAACTCTGGAAAGCAATTTGGAGGAAATAAATAAGTTGACTGAGCTTACGGCGATGCTTCTGGAACTGTCGCGGACGGAAAATAAGTTGGCACTGGAAGACAAAAGTTTTAACTTGACGGAATTGATATCCGAACTCATTCGCGAACGGAAAGCCGAAGCGCGAGTTAAAATGAATTGCCCAGAACACATAAATATTCCGCTTCATCACACCGCCACGCGAGAATTGTGCGCGATTTTGCTCGACAATTCATTGAAACATAGCCCGAAAAATTCTGTGGTAAAAATTCGCATTATCCCATCGAAACAAAACATCACCGTCAATTTCATCAACGACGGCACAATTTTCGCAACAAACTCTGCCACACGTCTTTGAGCGATTTTTTTCCGCGGCAATCAAAGCACAAAAAGGCTACGGATTAGGATTGCCATTAGCGGAACAATTGACAAAAGCGCTAGGCGGACAAATCTCTGTTAGCACCTCGAAAAACTCAACCATTTTCACGATTTCCTTGCCGATTCTGTAAATTTTCAGCTATTTTTCAGAATTAGATGTTGTAATAGGATTGTTGATTGGCAAAATTGTCGATCCGAAAGGGGAAGTATGAGTACAACATTTTTAAGTAAAAAGGATTTAAGGAACTGCAAAAGGAAATTTCTGGGCTAGAAATTTCAGAGAAAGCACTCACGTTGGAATTGAAGGAAATTGGGCGTGCCAAATCACGCGACGACAAATTACGCCGCAACGATGTAATTACGCAGCTGGAAAAATATCCAATCAAAAATCTTTACGAAGAAGGACATTTTACGCCACGCCAAGCCACTACCAAGGAAACGCGATCGATTGAAAATTGCTATCGGCTCAGTCGTGGATTTGGTGGATCAGCAGGGAAAGATTTTCCGCTATACGCTGGTTCACAGCCTAGAGGCAAACCCTCTGGACGGGCGAATTTCCGTGGATAGCCCGCTAGGGAAAAGCCTACTGAACCACAAGAAATCCGAAACTGTTTCCTGGAAAAATGGCTTGGCGACCAAGCAACTACAGGTTATCAATATTAGCTAATCTCAATTGTCCACCACGACAGTTTAGCTCTCACTAGCAAGTGGGAGCTTTTTTTATTTTAATAGCATCTTATTCCGTTTCTGAAATTTAATATAAAAACAAAAAATCGCCCAAAAGAGCGATAATTTATGTCTGTCAAATTTGGCTGGGACGGCAGGATTCGAACCTATTTCCAGACTATGGCACAGCATTGAAAGATAAATTAGGGCAAAGCCCTGCTCGGCGGGTCGCCCGCACCCCGACCCGCCTAAGGTCGCTGCTGAGATTTTAGTGATTTCCATTTAAATATTGCACTTAATAGATAGCGTTGCCTCTATAGTAATACTTATGTTATTGCAATATAATAAAACCATGAGCAAACTCCACCTACACATCGCTAACGCCAACCAAACTTTCACCGATGCCGAAATTGCCATATTCAAAAATACAGCGCAACAAGCCGAGACTTTTGTTTCGAGCGAGTTCGCGCAGTTTGATTACGAAGTTGATGTAATTGTCACTACACCTTCGTTTATGCTGCCAACTATCGCCGAGGACGGAATCGCTGGCAAAACGCTTCATTCGCGCTTGATTATGATTTCTGTTGATAAAAGCCAGCACGAGGTTAGCGAGGATTTTATTTTCGAAACGATTTGCCACGAAATGTCGCATTCGCTGCGTTGGGAAAAACTGCCCGAATATGCCGAAACTATGTTTGATGGGATGATTTTGGAGGGATTGGCGGTCGCGCTAGAAGAGGAAGCGATGATTAAACTCGGACGGCGAAACCAACAATTTTTCTTGAGAGAAATGCAGAAAACTTCTCAAGCTGAAATTGACAAGATAATTGCCGCACTACAAGGCAATTTTGAAGACAAGATTTACGATTATACCAAAATATTTTTCACCGGCGATGATATTTTACCGCGCTGGGCGGGGTATAAACTTGGGTATTACTTTGTGAAGCAATACCTACATCAAACTAGTCAGACTATCGCACAGGCGACTTTGGCAAGTTACAAGGATTTTATCCTATAAATTGAAGAGTCTCCGTCGCGATATGCGTAACAACGGGGACGAGACGTAGCTTTAAACTACGCTTTTTGTGATCGCACTATCCGCGACGTGAAGACTAAAAATTGACTAAAATTTTAATAGCCTCTATTGCTGGACTGATTGTCATTGTTGCTTTGCTTCTATTTATTCAAATTTATAATTTTCTTATCATTAAGGAGTGGCTGGCGAATGACATAAAAAGTATAGGAATGCTAAATACCATAGTACTTGTCATCAAGGGGTCTATCATTATGGCTTATATTCAAATTCCATTATCTATCAGAAAAACTACTTCGCAGAAAAAAACCTAGAGCAATCATCGATTCGTCGTCGAAATGTTCTAAAAGCTTTGCATACCGTTTATAAGACAATAAATAATCAAGAAGAAAAAAAGATAAAATCATTACAGTCGGAGCAGCTGCTGTGCTTTCACAGGGGCTAGATGATACTATTGCTCTGCTTACATGATGATGGACTGATATCTAAAGCATCCTGAGTACACAGCAAAAAATCAAGATCGTATCCAAGAAAGACTACCCAGTGCTGATGCCGTGCGAGTTCTGAGGTGCATACGAGCAAATAGATTCTTTAGGATATGCGGCTCGATTGGATCCACAGAGGCTTAAAAACAACGGCAATAAAGAAAAATAGAAAAAAATACAATGTCAATGAAAATATTAAAATTTAAAAAAATTGTCCTAAAATCTTTACTTTTTGTCCCATAATTGATATAATATCTTACATAACCGTTATGAAAAAAAGAGGAATGTAATAAATTTAATAAAAATACTATACGGAAAAAAACGACTCCGGCTTTAGAACGGAAGCTTATCAAATCGCGAAAAATTTTGACAAGAGTGGAGACTATCAATTATCGGAATATATCGTAGCACTCCTTTCCGATTCTAATGTGTTCGTTCCACAAATTAGCGAAAATGGCATGTCGTATTTTTAGGCATTTACCACTTGAAAGAAAGTCTCTACCATTGCCATCCGCTATCAAAGACGACATCATCGGTCTAATTAACGCAATTGGCCACAAGATTGGAGTTAATAAATTCTTGTTCGAGGGGGCTCCTGGAACAGGAAAAACGGAAACAGTAAAGCATATCGCAAGAATTTTAAATAGAGAGCTATACCAGATGCAATTTAATTCCATAATAGATAGCAAACTGGGGCAAACATCTAAGAATTTAACTTCTGCTTTTAGGGAAATCTCAGAGCTAAAGTATCCTGGTAAAGTAATAATATTAATAGATGAAATTGATGCATTGGCATTAGACAGGTTAAATAGCAATGACTTACGAGAAATGGGCAGAGTTACTTCGACGCTATTGGAAGAGTTAGATAATATGAATAATAATATAGTATTAATTGCCACCACAAATCTATTCAAGCACTTTGATAAAGCGTTATCTAGACGCTTTGACTCAGTAGTCAATTTTAACAGATACACAAAAGAAGATTTGATAGATATATCTGAGGCAATCTTAAATGAATATTTAGATAAATTCAATAACGTCTCTCGAGATATTAGACTCTTTCGTAAAAATACTTTCAATCTCAAATGCCTTGCCGTACCCAGGAGACTTAAAAAAACATTATCAAAACTTCATTGGCTTTCAGTAATCCAGATAATGAAAATGACTATTTTATTAGATTATACGAGACTTTACTTGGGGAAAAAATTAACGGTAATATAAAATTGCTTCAGTCTCAAGGATTTACTGTAAGAGAAATAGAAAAGCTAACACAGATTTCTAAAAGTAAAGTTGCACGAGGACTAAATGTCTAATAATTTAGTACAGCTAAAGGGGCAGATGCTCCCCAGAGGGAATCCATCAAAGGGCGGTGGTGCTTCTCTTTCAAAAAATCAAATCGTTTCCACGTCGAAAATCGATAAGCTTAAGAACGACATGAAAAACGTGAAAACTTTTTGGTCTAGAGAAGAGATATTGGGTGGCGGTGCACTGGTTAGTGTATACTACGAAAGAATTGTTCCAAAAAGCAGAAGAGTCTCTAAATTACTATCCGTGAACAGTGAATCCTCAAATGAGAGTATAGTTGGAGCAAAATTTGGTAATGATAGTAAAAAGAAGCACATTATTACCCACTATCTTAGTTATGATCAAATTGATATTATTCTTGATCGCATGGAGAAATGTAGAGTAATAGTAGATAGAATATTTGACGGTAAGGTAGATGACGAAAAACTCAAACGGGCAAAAAGCTACAGGAAACGAATAGAAAAAGCTGGGCTGGCAATGTCGACTTTTTGCTCATACATAGTAGACCTTAGTAATATTGAGAGATTTGGGGTTTTAGATAATAGCAGCTCAATTACGGACGACAGCATCATAACCATATATGACACGAAAAACGATATAGACACTATACTCAATAAACTTGACATAAACATTTCTAATTCATCCCATTTAGGAAAAAACACTATCCTACTCAATTCGGAAGACGTTTTAAAGCTAAAAGCCAAAGCCCCGTATCTCATAGCGATGTCAGTTAGCGATATAGCAGACTATGAATATATAAATTTCAAAAATGAAAAAGAGCCAAGCTACGGTATTTCTATACCAACACCAAAAAATGAACCAGTCGTTGGTGTAATTGACACTTTATTTAGTAAAGATGTATATTTCTCAGATTGGGTCACCTATGAGGATTGGGTAGATAAAGAAATCCCAAGAGACGCTGAATCATATACGCATGGCACGGCAATAACATCGATAATCGTAGACGGTCCAGCCATTAATCCAGAACTCGACGATGGATGTGGCAGATTCCGCGTTAAGCACTTTGGAGTAGCTGTAAAAGGTAAAAACAGCTCTTCTAGTATTATTAGAAGTATAAAGAGTATCGTTGAATCAAATAAGGACATAAAAGTTTGGAATATTTCGCTCGGTGCCCAGGCAGAAATTAATCCAAACTTTATTTCCCCAGAGGCTGCATTACTTGACGAAATACAGTACAAAAATGATGTTGTATTTATAGTAGCGGGGACCAACAAGCCTGATGGTAAATCGAAAGATTATAAAATAGGATCTCCAGCTGATTCCATCAATGCCCTAGTAGTAAATGCAGTAGACGAAAAATCAAATATAGCATCGTATGCAAGACGAGGGAAGGTTTTGTCATTCTTCAATAAGCCAGATCTATCATACTTTGGCGGAGACAAAAAATCCTCAATATCAGCATGCACTGCTACTGGACTATTTAGAGGTGTTGGTACGTCATTTGCTACACCATGGATAACAAGAAAAATGGCCTATCTCATAGGAAAAATGGGACTGACAAGAGAAATAGCTAAGGCTCTTCTAGTAGATTCTGCGATTAAATGGCAAATGGTAGATGAAAATCGTGTAGACTACTTAGGGTTTGGCGTAGTTCCACAGAGAATCGAAGATATAATTAGCACAGATAACGACGAAATACGTTTTTATGTAGAGGGAATTTCAAGCTCTTATGAAACATATTCACATAGAATACCGATCCCGCTTGCAGACAATAGATACCCATTCCATTCTAGGGCGACACTTTGTTATTTCCCCGAATGTACTAGAAATCAAGGCGTAGACTATACCAATACAGAATTAGACATCTACTTTGGTAGGATACAAAATAATGGAAGGATTAGTTCAATAAATAATAACAATCAATCTAATGGCAATGATGGCTACATCAATGAAGAAGGGGCTAGAGAATATTACCGCAAATGGGACAACACTAAACATATCAAACAAGAGATTAAGAGCAGATCAACCGCTTTGCGTTCATACAATAATAAATTGTGGGGTTTAAGCATCAAATCTAAAAACAGGCTAACTACAGCATCGAGTAACATAAAATTTGGAGTGGTTGTTACTTTGAAAGAAATAAATGGAAATAATAGGTATGACGACTTCATTAAAATGTGCTCAGTTAATGGTTGGATTGTGAATGAGATAAAGCCAGAGAACATAATCGAAGTATTTGAAACAGCGAATGCAGAGATTAAATTTGAATAAATATCATCAGTAGACGCAGCTTCAAGATAAACGAGGCTAGTATGACAAAACGCCGCACGTTCAAAAAAACTAAACCTGGTGAGTTGATGTCAGCCACCGCCCGGCAATTAGAAAGCTTCATGCTCAAAATTCAATTCGTGCGATTGCAATAAATTTGAGTGCGTGGAGCTGATGAGCTGCCCTATTTGTGAGCCAGAAAGCGGATCTATCACCCGAAAAGAGGGTGCTGGTGGTGATGATAATCTAGAGGCTGTCTTAAAGATAATCGGTAAATAATTACACGCCACTTTTTCGCTGATTACAATCTTTACAAAGCATCTGGCAATTTTCGGCAATAGTTTTTCCGCCCTTACTCCATGGCGTGATGTGGTCAGCTTCCATTTCTTCAATTTCAAAATATTGCCCACAGGCAGGACAGATGCCTTTTTGGTGTTCATAAGCTTCACGCCTTTCTCGGTCATTGAAAGTGCGGATAGAAAGACTTCGTTCGCTACCTGTCAAAACATAGTCGTAAATACCTTTCTTATTCGTCACATCTTCGTCTTGCATAAGCTCAGAAACTCTTACTTCGAGCTCTTCGGTGTTTAGACTATCTTTGCCGTGAAGATTATATAATTTACCCCAATCAACGCCTTTCATTTCTTTACGGTATTTGATAAAAGTATTCTCGACCCACTCAATAACCGCCCGAAAATAAAGCCATAATTCATTGGCGTTTTGGTCGTACTGGTGTTTGCTCATATAATCTTCAATATTGTTATCTGAAAGCCATTTCAAAGCTGTTTCTAGGTATTCTTGGCGAATTGGGCTACCATTTATATACTTTTCAGCTAAACCCTTTGCAGGGGCGTTAGATTTAGAAAACTTTAATTTTGCATCAGATAGCCACGAACCCATATAAACTGCATTGCGTAATTCTTGGGCAGTTAATTTTTCGCCCGCAATATTGATAATCTTAAACCATTCGAGCTTTTCTTTATCTGTGCCAGTACAGAAATAAACTTGCAATTCATAGTCTAAAATCTGTTTTTGCTCGTCCGATGTTAAGTTATGAAAATAAAAAGGGGTCTCTTCAAACTGAACCGAAAAATCGCCATTCACATACTGACAAAGAGAAATCGTGCGTTGCTGTCCATCCATCACCTCAAAAGTGTCATCATCTCGCACCACCCAATACATTACATTAAGTGGAAAGCCTTTGCGAATTGTGCGAATCACTTCGTCTCGTTGCTCGCCATTATAGACAAACTCCCGCTGATATGGCGGACGAATGTCTAATTTACCATCATAGCCGACTACACCAGCTTCTAGGTTATCTTGATACCCTTTGACGACTTCACCGATAGTGATTTGCTTGAGTTCGATTTTCATTGATTTGCCTTTCTTTTGATTAGAATTCTTGCATAGATACTTGAATACAGCTCGCCCGTCTCGCAGTCCTTAAAGGCGAAGCTCTTGTCTTTCTCTGGGTTATATTTTCGATACAGCGTCCCTTTTGCGTTCATCGTGAATTTTCCAGTTGGTTTATTATTTTTCATGATTTCCATTTTGCGATTTTCCGTGAATTCCACGCTACCGACTATTCCGAGAGCCACGATATTGAATTGTTCAGGGCTATATTTATCAATAAAGGTAATTGGAACTCCCATTTCTTCATAATAATCATATGGAATTTCGGCTACTTTATCTACATTTATAGCCTTATAATTTCCATATTCTGGATAATCTTCGGGTGAATATTTTTTTATAAAAACTATCTCTTCAGTGTCGCTTTCTGGTTTCTAGGTTAGTAAACCAGTTTATAGCTGGAACTTTGATATATTTATCTGGGTCTAGCCCCTTCCCAACAACAAACTTACGGTTGGATTCAAGAGTATTTTTATATGGCGATTTATACACCATGGACATATTAAAACCATAACCAGACCATATTTTATTTTCTTTTATGAGCTTAAAAATCTCTTTATATGTCAAGGCGTTCATATTACCCAAAAAATTAAAAAAATTTCTTATCATATTCTACCAATTGAGCCACATATTCACGAAAAAAAGTGAAAAAAAGGTGGATTCGTTACTACTATATCGGCTCTTTTTAGCAACTCTACACATTCCGCACTTCTAAAGTCGCCATCGCCATAAAGATACGACAGGATTTTTAGACTTTTTGCCACTGTCTAATTTGGCTTTTTCTCGGAACAAAAATTTCTTTAGTATCTAAAAATATTGATGTTGCCGCTGCCATCTATATCAGCAATGTCATCAAGTTCAATCTTATAAGCTTTTGGAAATAATTTTGTTACGGTTTTTATTACTGTGCTTGATTTCTTTATTTTTACTAAAAAAATGATAATTGAATTTCTTGATTGGCAATTGGGCTCGGGTCATAGCAAGTAGTGATTAGCTTCTTTATTCCCAAGGCCTTAAAGTTCATGGCGAAATATTTGAAAAAATTGCTTTCAAATGGGTCATCGCAATTGCAAAAAATCACCTTATCTTTCAGTTGAGTTTTATAGTGTTTTAATTCATTTTCTATATCTTTTAGCCTAGTATAAAACTCATCTCGCTTTTGTTTATTGGCCTGCTTAAGCGTATCGTGTGCCATATAGTTTGATGACTCCTTTCAATAGAGGTCGTCATAAAACAAAAATGGACGACCGCAGTGTCGTCAAACTATCACCGTGAAACAAAGTTTTCGGTGAGCGGTCGCCCATTTCAGACTTTGTTTCACAGCGAATAAGCTGTTTTACAGTGATAGTTTGACTATCCCATTTTACCATAAGACACCAAAAAGCCGATAAAATACCCTCAGCATTGCTGCTGAAAAGGAGTTGAATAACGATGACTAAAAAACATGTCTGGAGAATTACTCCGCAGTAATATAACAAAAAATGACTAATGTTATGACGAAGAACTAGCAAATATCCAACATCAGGGAGAATAATTAAACTAGGTAGTTAGACGACTCTTATCGCTTTGTTAGTTCAACCTCTAATTAAAAAACCGACTCCAATCTAAAAAAGCCCTTTGATAAGCTCATAAACTTGTCAAAAGGCTCTTATGGCTGGGACGGCAGGATTCGAACCTGCGAATGCTGGGACCAAAACCCAGTGCCTTACCACTTGGCGACGTCCCACTATTGCCAGGACAATGACGATTATAGCACGCCAGACAGAAAAAATCCACACATCCTGATATAATATAATCTAATGAGAAAACAAATTTTTGAGACTTTAAGATTGGAAAAAAATCGTTGGCGGCGGGCAAGCTATCGGAACACTTGACGACGGTCGCAAAGCGTTCGTCTGGGGAGGGCTGCCGAAAGAGCTTGTAACGATTCGCGTGACAAAGAAAAAATCGCACTTCGTCGAAGGAATAGTGACGGAAATTATCGAGAAAAGTCCAGAACGAATTACGCCGAAGGATGAAAATAGCTATTTAAGCACCAGTCCTTGGCAAATAATGCCGATGTCCAGTGAACAGATATATAAAGAGAATTTAATCGAAGAAGCTTTTTTACTTCACAACATCACATTGCCTGAAAAAATCGAGGTATTTTCTGACGGCGTAGAATTTAATTATCGCAATAAAGTCGAGTTCAGTTGGTTCGGTGACAAAACGGACGACGACGAAAAAGAAACTTTGGACTTGGCGTTTTTCAAACGTGGCGGCAAGGGAAAAGTAATCGTCGATGGAACCAGCTTGGCACACCTGAGCATAAATAAATTGGCAATTGAAATCCGCGACCTATTACGAGAAAAAAACCGATTGTTGCACGCCAATTAAAAACACTCTTGATTCGCACAGACCAACAGGGAAACGCCGTCTGGCAATTGTACGTAAAAGATAAGATAGAAAACCTGATTTCCGACGATGAAGCCAAATTGCTATCAGCTGCGGGCGGCGAAATAATTTATTCCGACCCCAAAAGCCCAGCCAGCAGAATCACCGAACGCTTGAACAAATTCGGTGACACAACACTGAGCGACACGATTTTTAGGCGTCGCCTTCAACTACGCCTGCGAAGGATTTTTTTCCAAGTCAACATTCCCTGTTTACGAAAAAAGCCTTGAGCGATATGAAAGCGTGGATCGATTGCAATGAAAAAAATTGCCGACGCTCGACCTTTACTCTGGCGTTGGGACAATCGGTTTGACAATTGGCGGAGATGATATGACGCTCGTGGAAATTAACGAGCATGCCGTTGCGGAAATGCAGAGTAATATTGCCAAGCTGAATCGACCGAATGCCAAGGCGATTTTGGCGCCGAGCGAAAAATCTCTGGAATATATAACAGGCGAGCAAATTGTCATCGTTGATCCGCCGCGCGCCGGGCTTCACGCCGACGTTACTAATAGACTACTGGAAACAGAGCCGCCTCGGATTATTTATCTGAGCTGTAATCCCGTCACGCAAGCGCGAGACGTCAGCCTGCTTCAGGAAAAATACAAAATCGTGCATCATCAAGGCTACAATTTCTTCCCGAGGACGCCACACATTGAGCACCTTGTGGTTTTGGATAGAAAAGCGTAATCTATAGCCATGAAGACTAGAATATTAAAGCAAGCTACGTTTAGAGGAATTATTCCTTTTGTTATAATGTTGGCACTAGCGCTCATAATGACATATCAAAAAATTGACCCGTCACAAACTAAGGGAACATTCTTAGCTGGCGTCATAATATCCATAGTTGCGGCCGCATCTGTAATATACGACATCGAAAAATGGTCATTGCTCAAACAATCCGCCATACATTTTATCGTCATGATATTAACAATTTTTCCTTGTTTATTAATAAGTGGCTGGTACGAGTTAAGTTCGTTCACAGACTATTTGAAAGTATTCGGAATATTTTTACTATGCGGTTGCGTTTTCTGGACTATAGGATATTTCGTTTTTGGCAAATTACTGAATAGATAGACAAGTTCCTACCGAACAATTCGTCGACCAGCCCAGCGAGCAATGAATAACTGGGCTAACATTGCTATGATAATTGCGCCAGCAGCTGGCCACATTATGAACAAATTCGGCACGGTAAAGTCGAAGAAATCGCGCAGGAAACCAAAACCAAAGCTTCCAGCCGCCACAATAATCACCGACAGAAGATAAAGCAGACGAGCGCGCTTGGCAGATTTATCGATAGTTACGTCAAGCATAATCCCCACCAAGAACACCAAATATACACCAAACAAAGTTGCAGTAAGCACGGTCATCGTTGCGACTTCTACAGCGTGACCAGGGAACATAACAGAGGTAATCCAATAGGTGAACGCGACAGTCACGCCAGTAATTAAAGCAATCGGCGTAACAGCCAGCAAAGTATCATGCCAGAATCTCTTCGGATTTATTCGATGCTTCGGAACGGGTGGAAACAGCGTCCACATAAGAGTCGGCATAGTCACCAGAAAAATATTCATAAACGTAATGTGGCGCGGCGAATACGGATAATTCATATTGATGAGAATCGTCGCAAGAAGAAGCGTCACGCCGTAAATAATTTTATGGAAAAACAGGACAGCGATGACTTCGATTGCTTGCATTATTTGATTGCCCAATTTCATTCCCATCGGAAGGGAAGTGAACGAATTGTTGAGCAATATAATGTCAGAAACTCGACGAGAAGCCGGCGCACCAGCGTACATCGCCACACCGAGGTCTGCCTTTTTCAGAGCCAGAGCGTCATTCACGCCGTCGCCGACCATACCAGTGAATTTTCCCGATTGCTGGAATCGATTAATCAAGCGCTCTTTTTGATCCGGCAAAACTCTGGCAAAAATCGTGTAAGTGTCGGCTGCTTTATTAAATTCATCTTCGCTAAGCGCCGCCAAATCCTCACCTAAAATCGCCTTTTCTGGATGTTTAATTCCAGCTTCTTTGGCGATGTATTGAACTGTGCGCGGATTATCGCCAGAGATTACGCGAATAGTTACACCTTGGCTCTGCAAAAAATCCACCGTTTCAACAACGCCATGACGCAGGGAATTGCGCAGAACAACCGCACCAATTGCCGTTCCAGAGCCGTTTTTCAAGTCTTTCAATTTGGTTTTATCGTCCGAAAATTCAGCCAACATCAACACGCGCAAGCCATTGTCAGCCCAATCGTTCAGCTTTTTTTCTGAATCTCCTCATCTACTGGCGCCAACTTCGACACAAACTCTGGCGCGCCCATCATCAAAGTCCGAATTTCACCGTCAATATCAGCCCTCACACCCGCCATTTTACGCGCCGACGAAAACGCCATAACTTCCAAAACTTTCGTATTTTTTGGCGACGTAGCTTCCGCCAAAATTGCACGACCAGTGATATTTCCGCCGCTGGTTTCATGAGCAATTAACGCCGCAAAACTCGCGATTTCAGAGTCTGAATAGTCATTTTCATCACCAAAAGCCACGACCTGCTCCAGCGTCACTTCATCACTAGTCAAGGTGCCTGTTTTATCTACGGCCAGCAAATTCAAAAAGCGCCATCGCTTCAATTGCTGACAATTTTTGTGGCAAGACTTTCGCCTGGGCTAATCGCAGTGAGCCGAACGCCAAAAGCAGAGAACTCGCCAACAATAAACCTTCCGGCACGACCGTAACCGCCGCCGAAGTGATGGTTTTTAAGATGACGACGACGTTATCGCCAGAGAAATAATAGACAATAGCGATAAGTAACGATAAAATAATTGCGCCGTAAGTCAAGAAGTAAATTGCGCGCCAAATCGCTAATTGCAGAGGCGTGAGCTCTGGTTTGTAACGTTTCAGGACTTGGCTAATCGCGCCAGCTTTCGTGTCGTCGCCAATCGCAATTACTCGCGCCGTGCCTTCACCAGCCAAAACCGTCGTCGCCGCCAGCACGACATCACCGTTCTTTTTCTCAATCGACGCAGACTCGCCAGTCAGCATACTTTCATTCAGCTCCAAGCCTTTTGACTCGATAACTTTCGCGTCCGCCGGTAGTTCATCGCCAGCCTGAATAAGAATCTCATCGCCAATCTTAAGCTCGTCATAACCGACCTCGACAACATTTCCGTCTTTTAACAATCGAGCTTTCGGTGCGCTCATCAGCTCCAATTGCCGCAAAACTCGCTTAGCCCTTAGCTCCTGAATAATGCCAATCGTCGAATTCACGACAATCACCACCGAGATAAACCACGCATCACGATATTCGCGAACATAAACCAGCGCGCCAGCCAACAGAAAAATCACCACGACGATAGGTGAAAGCAGGTTTCGCTTAATAATGTCCAAATAGTCGCGCATTAGCTTGTACGAATCCTTCTGTAACTGAACCTTGCGCCAACTCGCCAATTTCCGTACGCGTCAGAATCGAATTGATATATCTCGCCATTTTTCACTTCATAAATCAAAACCAAGGCAGGATTATACGGCGCCAAAGTTTTATAAAAATGCAAATCTTCATCCGTAACGTGCTTTCTTCCAGGAAAAACTTCGCGGAATTTGCGCTTGCCGATATCTTCAAAATATCGCGGCTGACCTTTTGGTGGAAGAAATAATTCCGCACGCATACCCATTCGAGAAATTATCTTTTTAACGTCAGATAAAATCAACGGCGAAGTCGCTTCCAAATACATCATTAGCTGCTTTTTATTCGTCAAAAACACCGACGCCTTAGCCGTGCGACTAACATCAGCGTGCCACAAAATTATCGATTGAACATCAATTGGAAAACCAAATTTTTCCTTAGCAATTCGCTCCAGTGCCAGCTCGTCGTACGTCGCCTTATTCATAGATAATATTTTACCATTTTTTTATGAGGTGCGCGAGATGGCAAAGATGTGAAATCTAATAGCCAACCTGCATGGTCGATTCAACTGCTTGACGGGAAATATTCAAGTGGCTTTTTACCCTTAAACGCGTCTTCTGGATGTTTTTCATTCCAAGCGTCGACATTTTCTTCAGTACAATCTTTAATGGCGTGATTAACACAAAACTCAAGTCGCTTAATGCTTTGGGTATTAGCAATTTTGATATCGCATTCTGAAGGCTGCCGACATGGTAAAATAAAACTATGGATTTCAATACTCGTTACGCTAAATTAAACGATAATCAACGACAAGCAGTAGACTACATCCACGGATCGCTTTTGGTAATTGCTGGGCCAGGAACAGGAAAAACCGAGCTTCTAAGTATGCGCACCGCCCAAATCCTGAGACAAACAGACACTTTGCCGAACAGTATTTTATGTCTGACGTTTACCGAAAGTGGCGCCACAAATATGCGACAACGACTCCGCCAGATTATCGGTGAGGACGCGTATAAAATTGCGATTCACACATTCCACAGCTTCGGCACAGAAATCATCAATCAACATCGCGAGTATTTTTTCCGTGGCGCCGACGCTCAACCAGTTGACGAATTGACGCAATATCAAATTATCTCTGGAATACTCGAAGGACTTGATTGGCGAAATCCATTAAGCGCGAAAAATAACGGGGAATTTGTTTACATCAAAGACCTCATTCGCATTATTTCCGAGTTCAAGCAAAGCGGTTTAACGCCGTCAGAATTACGGGCAATTATAGAGGACAATCAAAGTACAATCGCCGAAATCGCGCCAGACATTCAGCAAGTATTTTCCGTCAAAATATCGAAAAAGACAATTGAAATGTTTGCGCCGATAGCTGAGAAAATTGCCAATTTAGCCGCCAAAAATCCTGACGAGAAAAACTCAAAATTGCCAGCCTCAATCACGCCATACGCCAACGTTTTGGCGCTGAGTATCGTGCACGCCACCCAGGAAGCGATTGACGAAAACTCAACCAAGCCACTGACTGCTTGGAAAAATAAATGGTGCGAAAAAAATGCCAATGGCGAATTTGTCCTGAAAGATTTTACCGCCGCAGAAAAATTATCCGCCGCAATTGACGTTTACGAAAAGTACGTAAATATTCTGTCCGAGCGCTCGTTATTTGACTATGACGACATGATTTTATCAGTTATTCAAGCCTGCGAATCTCACCCAGAACTGCGTGCAAATCTCCAAGAGCAATTCCAATTCATCATGATCGACGAGTTCCAGGACACAAACTTAGCGCAATTACGATTATTGTTCAATCTGACCAGCGAGAACGACGATAATCCAAACATCATGGCAGTTGGCGATGACGACCAAGCAATCTTCAGCTTCCAAGGCGCAGACGTGGGCAATATTCAGCGCTTCCGTCAGCATTATAACGACCCAAAAATCATCGTTTTGACCGACAATTATCGTTCCGCCGAAAACATTTTATCATCGGCGCGGGACGTCATCACTCAAGGCGCAGATCGACTGGAAAACACAATTGACGGACTATCAAAACAATTGACCGCACACGCAAATAGCGAAGGCTCAAAAGTCGAAATCCAAGAATTCTCATCTGTTAGCGAAGAGCGAGCGGGAATTGCCAAACAAATTGCCGAGCTGATAAAAAATGGCGAGAAACCAGAAAACATCACGATTATTGCGCGCCATCATAAGGAACTCATTGAGATTCTTCCGTATCTTTATAAAGAAAATCTTTTTGTCAACTACGAACGTCACGACGACATTTTGGAGCAAGATATAATTCAGATTCTGGATAAATTAGCACGAACTGTCGTGGCGATTAGCCAGAATAATTTGGACGTTGCCAATAGTTTATTGCCGGAAATTACGGCTCATCCAGCGTTTGGATTTTCTGCACTGGACATCTGGAAATTGAGCCTTCAAGCTTACAAAAATCGGCAATTGTGGCTGGAAAGTATGCTAGCGAATAGCGTATTTAAGGAATTTGCGGAGTGGCTTTTGGAGCGCGCTAAAGACGTGCCGAATTTGCCACTGGAAGAGCAATTGGACAATTTATTAGGCTTAACTAACGACGAAAGCAGTGATCTTCAGGTCAATTCTCTCGCCAATTTCTATTTCTCGCCAGAAAAGCTAGATAAAAACCCAGAAGCATATCTGACAATTTGGAAAGTTTGCGCACTTTGCGTCAAAAACTTCGCGATCGAATCACCGACAAAAACCCAACATTAGAAGACTTTTTGGAGTTTATTGACCTGCACATTTCGACAAAAACTCGCTTAACGCAAATTCGCACGCACGCAAGTTCACTTAGCGGCGCCATAAATTTGATGACCGCCCATAAATCCAAAGGTCTGGAATTTCCGCACGTTTTTGTGATTGGGGCAATTGACAGCGCTTGGGGTGAAAAAGTTCGTTCACGCAGTCGAGCTATCCGATATCCCGCAAACCTCCAACTTCAGCCAGCGGGCGCTACTTACGACGAACGACTTCGGCTGTTTTTTGTGGCTATGACTCGCGCCAAAACCACATTGACCATGACTTATTCCCAAACCAACGATTCTGGCAGCGACACGATAATCGCCAGTTTCTTGACGAATTGCACACCGACCATCATTCTGACCAGCGATGATCCAGCTGAACAAATTGAACTCGCTGAAACCGATTGGACGACGCGACTAACTTCGCCGATTGTTCCGGAATTAAAGGATTTATTGGCGCCAGCGCTGGAAACATACAAACTTTCTGCGACGCATTTGAATAATTTCCTCGACGTTTCACGTGGCGGACCGCAGAATTTCTTATTGAACAATTTACTTCATTTTCCATCCGCCAAAAATTCCGCCGCAGCTTACGGAACCGCGATTCACAGCAGCCTTCAGCAAGCGCATTGCTCATTCAGCGCCGACCATCAATTGCCAAGCACCGAACAAATCCTCCAATTTTTCCAAAAATCCCTCGAGAGCCAGCATTTGCCGGCGGACGATTTTCAATTGTACTTAGATAAAGGGAAGTCGGCTTTGACTGCGTTCCTAAACGCCAAATCTTCAGATTTTCACGACACGGACTTGGCGGAATTGGACTTTTCAAACCAAGGCGTAATTATAGATAACGTCAGATTGACCGGTAAACTTGACGTCGTCGACATCGACAAACAAAATAAAACCATCTTCGTAACAGATTATAAAACTGGCAAGCCATCGCATTCTTGGAAAGGCTCGGCTGATTACGAGAAAATCAAACTTCATAAATATCGTCAGCAATTAATGTTCTATCAGCTGCTGGTCGAGCATTCACGCGATTATGGCAATTTCACGTTTACTGGCGGGCGACTACAATTTGTCGAGCCAGACATGAAGACTGGCGATATTCTTAGTCTGGAAGACACATTCTCCAGAGAAGAGCTGACTGAATTTACGCAACTAATTGAGATTATTTGGCATAAAATCACCACGCTTGATATGCCAGACATTTCTGGATATTCGGCGGATTATAAGGGAATGCTGCAATTTGAAAAAGACCTGCTGGCGGGCGAAATATAAAAATATTCTGGTATATTGTTGCATTTTTTTATAATTAGTGTTATTATAATAAACGCTTTATTGGTGGAGCTGATATCTATGTCATGCTCTCCAGGAGCATAATCATAGGGTCGGCTCTTTTCTTCACGCCGTATAACTACGGCACAGAAAGAGGTGATATCCATGTTTGATACATGGACTGATGCTGATCGCGATAAAGCGATCAGCAAAGGTAAAGCTGGAGGCAAGCTCTCTAGCTGGGAGCAAGAAAAGCTCAAGGAAGCTGTGAGGGTCGACAACCGCGGCGCTGATGCCGCTGATGCCCTGAAGAAGCAGGGTCGTCGCTGACCCTCAGAATGACGGTCATAGATCTTAATCTATCTATGAAAAAGTTGGGTTAATACCAACAAAAGGGCGTCCGTCCGCCCCTGGGTCGATTCCCCAGCCGATAATCCGGAAAAGAATCAAAGGACATGATTCTGGAAAAATCCCGCCGCTTTGTTGTGAAAATGGAGTAGCGGTTGATAAGTGGGTTCGACCCCCTCCGTGTCCGCCGGGGAGAAAGCAAGACAAAGACGTCTTGCTTCCTCCCCCAATTTTGGGTTCGCGAGATTCATTCGTCGCAGATTCTTCTCTCAAAGATGAGATTAGAAACTACTACAAACAGAACCGCTTGAGCCCTGCCCACACCCTATCTCGATGATGAGATAGGGTTTTCTCCTTTTTATGGTAAAATAACAGAGATGACATCGTTTTGGAATGATTTACCGCAGCCATTTTTCATATTGGCACCAATGGAAGCCGTCACTGACGTCGTGTTTCGTCATGTCGTGAAACAGGCTGGCGCGCCAGATATATTTTTCACCGAGTTCGCAAATGCTACCGGCTGGGTTCACGCTGGCGACAAAGCCATAGCTGGGCGACTATTTAAAACCGACGATGAACAGCCACTGATTGCGCAAATTTGGGGTGGCGAGCCAGGGGACATGGAAGCTTTCGCGAAGCACTGCGCGGAACTTGGTTTTAACGGAATTGATATCAATATGGGTTGTCCCGCCAAATCTGCCATTAAAAGCGGTGGCGCGGCTCTGATTCGTCGACCCGACATAGCGATAGCTGCAATTGACGCCGCCAAAAAATCTGGATTGCCTGTTAGCGTAAAAACTCGGCTGGGCTATACTTACGTCGATGAATGGCGCGAGTGGCTGACGACAATTCTCAAACAAGACATCGTGAACTTGACGATTCATCTGCGCACCAAAAAGAGATGAGTAAGGTTGCGGCGCATTATGAATTGATTGACGAGATTATTAAGCTGCGCGATGAAATTGCCCCACAAACTCTTTTTGACTATCAACGGCGACATTCGCGACAGAGAACACGGGCTGGAAATTGCCAGAAAACATCCTGGCGTGAATGGAATTATGATTGGGCGAGGTGTTTTCAGCGATCCGTTCTGTTTCCGTAAATCGAAAACTGACGCAGATAATCACAAGGAAGAACTTTTGGCGCTCCTTAATTATCACTTGGATTTGTTCGATTCTTACCAGCCGATTTTTAGGGCGACCTTTTGAAACGCTAAAAGCGTTTTTCAAGATTTATATTCGCGATTTTGATGGCGCAAAGGAACTTCGGGAGAAATTGATGCACACCACGACGACCGACGAAGTCCGTCAACTGCTTGAAAATATATGAAATTTGTGATATAATAAGTATATGTCTGATTTCATAGAAGGTAAATTGTCTTATATTAGCCCTTTAGATGTTACAATCCCCGAACTGAAGAATAGCCCAGAAGGCGTAATACTCTTGTCGGACACTCCAAGACCAGACCAAACACCCCTCAATATGCGAATAGATACGATACCAAAATATGCAGAGGGCAGAGAAGATAGTATTTATCAAGTCCAGTTTGGGGACATGACAATATCGGGACAAACGGAGAGTTCTCCAAAAACAATTCAACCAGTGGCAATAAAGCCAGCCGACTCATTAAGTCGCGCTATTCGCGAATATAATACAATAAAGTATCTTAATAGCAGAGAAGAAGGAAGACCATTAACGTTTCGGGTTCTAGGATTTACTAGATGGGGGGGGTAATTATAGTGTTATTACCGAATTTGAATCAGGAGTTGTTACTTACGATAATACTATCTTAAATGAGGCGCACAAACCTACTGAGTCAGAAATATCAGAAGCTCTGACCACAGCAGCCTTGACATTAGTGACATTAAACGATTTCGGTCTAATGCACGGAGATTTTCAGGTAAAAAATACCGCGAGAGATATCAATAATAGAGTTCGCATAGTAGATTTAACAGAAATGCGAAAATTTAATAGTCCAGATGACGCGCTCAACGACATTATGTTATATATGGAATCGCTCTCTAAGTTTGGTACTAGATTTTCTCCCGTAAGCCCTCAGCAATTTGACGAGTACTTCTTAAAAACATATGAGAAGAATATACCTGACGTCTTCCCAGGGAGTAAACGCCTAGAAGTGAATATGGCAATTCACGCTCTACGTGACATGCTAGATGTCACACTTATTACGCCCCGATAGGCCCTAGCGTCGTCGCTTGCGTCTATGAAGATCAGCAACCTTCAATCGCACCATATGACGGTCGACAAGCTGCTTGGCTTTCTCGCGCTCAACTTGATCGCCAGCTTCATCACGCGCCTTGATAGCACGCTCCAGAGCCTTCTGAGTTTCCGCCTCGATGATGTCATCGCCGTGATCAGCTTCATCAACCAGAATCTGCACCGACGAATAGTCAATTTTACCACGCCACCAGAGATTGCAAAAATATTCCAACTGATTATCAGAGTCCTCTTTATGTCGACGCACGGTAATTACGCCGTCCCGTGCAATCGTCACTAGCGGCTCGTGGCTTGGGAAAACGGAAATTTCGCCGTCAGTAGTCGGAATTGACACCGAATAAAACTTCTTCGTCAACCTTCGTACCGACAAGTGTGACTAATGACAATTTCATGACTATTTAGCTTTCTTCTCAGAATGTTTTTAGCCTCGGCAGCTTCAGCTTCAGCGTCGCGAGCGACTTGATCAGCCAACGTACCCTGAACCATGTAGAACCAGTTTTCAGGGCTTATCATCGTATTTACCGGCCAAAAATATCGGAAGCGTCGCGAATGGTATCTTCCAATTTAACGTAAACACCTGGTTTCGGTAAACTTCTCAGCCACGTGGAACGGCTGTGCCAAGAATCGCTGAATACGACGAGCGCGGGCAACAATCTGCTTCTGATCATCTGACAATTCTTCCATACCCAAAAATAGCGATGATATCCTGAAGCTCTTTGTATTGCTGCAAAAATTCGCTGAACCTCACGAGCCACACGGTAATGTTCTTCGCCGACAATTTCTGGATCAAGCGAGTTCGAGCTCGAGTCCAAAACGTCAACCGCTGGATAAATACCGATTTCTGTCAAAGCACGGTTCATCACAATTGTAGCGTCAAGGTGAGCAAAGGTCGTGGCAGGAGCTGGGTCGGTCAAGTCGTCAGCTGGCACATGAGACAGCCTGAACAGAGGTAATCGAACCCTTCTTTGTTGAAGTAATGCGCTCTTGCAATGCGCCCATTTTCCTGCTGGAGGTTTGGCTGATAACCAACCGCGCTTGGCAAACGACCGAGCAATGCCGACACCTCAGCACCAGCCTGAGTATAACGATAAATATTGTCGATAAACAGCAAGACATCTTTACCTTCATCACGGAAAGCCTCAGCCATCGCTAAGCCTGACAACGCCACGCGTAAACGTGCTCCAGGCGGCTCGTTCATTTGCCCGAAGACCAGCGAAGTCTTGTCCAAAACGCCAGCTTCTTCCATTTCATAGTAAAGGTCGTTACCTTCACGCGTTCGCTCACCAACACCAGCAAAAACAGAGTTTCCAGAGTGGAACTTAGCGATATTATTAATCAACTCAGTAATAAGAACCGTTTTACCAACACCAGCACCAGCAAACAGGCCAGCTTTTTCCACCCTTTAGCAAGTGGCGCAATCAGTCAACAACCTTAATACCAGTTTCCAAGATTTCAGTCTTATTTGACTGCTCAGAAAGCGCTGGAGCAGGGCGGTGAATTGGGGCGGTTTTGCCCTTTGGTTGCGGTTTTTCGTCAATCGCTTCACCAACAACATTGAACATTCGTCCTTGAGTTTCCGCGCCGACTGGAACGGAAATTGGCGCACCAGTCGCAACAACTTCTGCACCACGGCTCAAACCATCTGTCGAAGACAGGGCAATTGCTCGAACAGTATGCTCGTCCAAGTGCTGCGCTACTTCCAAAACCAGCGTCTCTTTGCCGTTCTTGACATGCAACGCATCGTAAATCGCTGGAAGTTCAATGTCTTGTGGAAATTCCACATCAACGACCACGCCAACGATCTGAATAATTTTACCTAGTGTTTTACTCATCAATTTTTTTCCTCCGCACTTCCTTTGTATTAATCTCACTTTTTCATATCGCATCTACGCCTCCTGATAATCCATAATTATATCCAAAGAATAACTCTTATCCGACAGTGCTCGACGAGCCGGCTCTATCATATCATCAGGGAAGCGTAAGTTCAGTTTCTCTAAAGCCTCTAACGTCACGAAGTCAACCTGCTGGATTCCTTCTTCGTGCGCGACAGGAGAATCATCGGCAACGCGCCCTAGAAAGAACACAACCAGCGACATACCAGAATCAGTATTTTTCAACAGCACCGACAACACACTATCAATTGCAACTGTGTAGCCAGACTCTTCCTTCGCTTCGCGTATCGCCGCATCCACCAAGCTTTCGCCAGGCTCAACATGACCAGCTGGAAAAATTCCAGGGTATCTAATTGACCATAATTATTTTTGCCTTCTTGAACGACCAACAACTTACCGTCCTTTACAGCAACAGTACTGACGAATAGGGTTGTGCTATTTATCATTGTTCCATCGCCTCCACGCCACCAGAAATTTCAGCAAGCTCCTGAGTAATCGCCCCTTGACGAGCTTTATTCATAGCTAGCGTCAAATCGTCAACCAAATCGCTGGCATTATCTGTAGCATTCTTCATCGCCATCATACGCATAGAATGTTCGCTGGCGCGAGCATCAAGCAACGCCTGCAACAGTCGCGCACCAACCAAGCGATACGCCACCGCATCCAAAACCTCTGGAATGCTCGGCTCATATTTGGCGTCAGAAACCGTGTTAGAAACTTCACTCGGATCAACCAAGATTTTCGTTCCTGCTGGCAATAATCTGTCCAATTCTGCAGTTTGAACCATGCTATTGACAAAAACGCGTATAAACAAGCGTAACTGCATCAACTTCGCCATTTTCAAACATATTTACTGCCGTGTTCAAAATCGTGTGGAACGTCAATCCAGACGGCTGATCTGGCAAATCTTCATACGTACCGATGATTTTCGTATCTTTAAGACGCGTTGCGAATTGCGAGGCTCGCCGACCAATCGTCAAAGTCAAGTTCTCAATTCCGCGTTCGTCATCACGCTTTAACAATTCCAAATACTTCTTCAAAACGTTGGTGTTGTACGCACCAGCCAAACCCTTGTCGCTGGCCACCACGATAATCAATCGCTTATTTATCTTTCGCCTAACGAACAGCGGGTGATTGTCAGTTGCGCCTTGGCTCGCCAAATAAGACAGCAATTCTTCCGCCGCCATCGTGTACGGCGCAGAAGCCTTGTCCGCCTCTTGAGCGCGACGCATTTTACTAGCCGCCACCAATTGCATAGCCTTGGTGATCTGCTTGGTCGAGTCCACCGAACGAATGCGATTTTTCAGCGCGCGAGTGCTCGGCATGAATTACTCCTCAAATCCTTTCGCTATTTCTTTTGTAGCTTCGTCAATCAGCTTCAATTGCTCATCTGTTGGCTTATCGCCCTTATTTAGCTCACGCATAGCGTCTTTAGAATTTTTCCAGAGATAAGTCAATAGAGAAGACTGCGCGTCTTTAATCTTTGCAACTGGAACTTCGTCAAACATACCGCTAGTCACAGCGTGGATGCTGACAAATTGTTCCCAAACACTCATTGGCTGATATTGCGGCTGCTTAAGGAGTTCGGTTAGTCGCTGACCTCGGTCAATCTGTGCCTTTGTCGCATCATCAAGGTCCGAGCCAAATTGAGCGAATGATGCCAATTCGCGGAACTGAGAAAGACCGAGCTTCAAGTTTCCGCCGACAGATTTAACGGCTTTCGTCTGAGCTGCGCCACCAACGCGAGAAACTGATAGACCGGCTGAGATGGCTGGGCGAATACCTTGATAGAACAAGTCGGTTTCTAGGAAAATCTGACCGTCGGTAATAGAAATCACGTTAGTCGGAATGTAGGCGGAAATGTCGCCAGCTTGTGTTTCAATGATTGGCAAAGCCGTCAAGCTTCCTGCACCAAGTTTATCTGACAATTTAGCCGAGCGCTCCAATAGTCGTGAGTGCAAATAGAACACGTCACCCGGGTAAGCTTCACGTCCTGGTGGACGGCGCAACAATAGCGACATCTGTCGGTAAGCCACCGCGTGCTTTGTCAAATCGTCATAAATCATCAATGCGTGACCGCCGTTATCTCGGAAGTATTCTCCCATAGCAGTACCAGCGTAAGGCGCCAAGTAAAGCAGGAGGCCGCGTCGGACGGGCTGGTCGCAACAATAATCGTCTGATCCATCACACCCTCTTCTTTCAATCGGTCGACCAATCGCGCGATCTTCGACAATTTCTGACCAATTGCCACATAAACATTCACCACGCCGGTTTTTTTGACGCGCCTGGTTGATCATCGTATCGATAGCAATGCCGTCTTACCAGTCTGGCGGTCACCAATGATAAGCTCACGCTGACCACGACCAATTGGGGAACATCGCGTCAATCGACATAATACCGGTCATCAGAGGCTCGTGAACTGACTTACGACCCATCACGCCAATAGCAGGGCGTTCAATTAAACCACGCTTTTTCGTCTTAATCGCTGGACCATCGTCAAGAGGTCGACCTAGCGGGTCAACCACTCGCCCCAATAATTCTTCGCCGACAGGAACGTCTAGCACCGAACCTTTGCGGCGAACGCTAGCGCCAGCCTTGACCTTATTTTCTCACCACCAAGAATCACCGCACCAATCTCATCTTCCATCAAGTTCAAAAGCAAACGCCTCAACCGTATCGCCGTCAGTTTCAATTTCCAGCACTTCGCTATAGCCAGCGCTACTTAGACCGTGCACCCAAGCCACGCCGTCACCAACGCGAATAACCACGCCAGCATCTTCCAAACCTTCCGTCGCCTCCAGCTGCGCGATTTTTTCCCGCAGGCTTTTGGCTAATTCTGTCACATCAATCTTGCTCATTTTTCCTCCTAGATTTTCTTCGCCCGCAAGTCGTTTAACTTCTTCGAAAACCGTTGCGTCCAGTGTTGCGGTTGGCGTTTGTAGCTTAAATCCGCCAATCAACGTCGGGTCAATTGATTCCCTTAGCGACACTTTTGGCTTGCTATTTTTATCGCTCGCCACAGCCGCCAGAAATTGCTCTATTTTACGCCTTGTATTGTCATCAAGCGCTCTCGCACTCTCGACCGACGCTACAATCTCACCACACTCAGCCAACTCAGCCTCAATATCTCGCACCAACAAATCAACTTCACGTTCGTGCTTTTCGTAAATCAAAAGACCAGCAATTTCTTCCAACACCGCGTCATTGCCAGCTAAAATTTGTTCAGCTGCGTACTTTGCCAACTTTCTCCTGGACACTAATCTCATCTATTCAGCCTCCTCAAGCGCTTCCGAAATCAGCTTCGTATCTTTCTTCGCATCAATTTTCTCGCCCAAAACCTTGCCAGTCGCTTCAGCCACCAACTCTAATGTCGAATTGTGCAGGTCTTTCTTAGCGTTTTCAATTTCTTGAGCAATCGTATTATGCGCTTCTTTAATCAAAGCTTCAGATTTGGCGGTCGCTTTTTTAGCTGCTTCTTCAACGACTTCGGTCGCTTCTTCTCGAGCAGACGCCACGATGTCGCTAGCTTGCGCTCGTGCTTTTCGCATCATTTCGGCGGTCATTTCTTCAGCTCGGTCGGCATTTTCCTTAGCAGATTTTGCCGCCGCATCAGCCGCTTTCAAGTCTTTTTCTCGCTTGACGAGCATTTCCATCATTGGCGGATAAACAAACTTGCGAAGAACAAATAGCAAGATTAAAAATGCTACCGTCTGAAACGCCAACAGCGCCCAATCAATACCTAGCGAATTAAACAAACCAGCTTTTTCCGATGCGCTAGAATTGGCAAATTGTTAATATTTTCTCCACAATTTACTCCCGAAAAACTACATAACTTTGCCGACGATTGCTGCGACGAAACCGATAATAGCAATAGCGTCGATGAATGAAAATACCCAAGATCATCATTGTGCGTAGGTCGTTGATTTTTTTCTGGGTTACGGCCAGCGGCGTTCATAGCTGCTGCGCCAACGATTGCAGCGCCGATTGCTGCAAATGCTGCTGGGATTGCGTGAGGTAAGTGTGAATGCTAATGCTTCCATTGTTAATATTCTCCTTTTTAATTAATTATTACCTAATTTAATCACTCTCTGATGTTGCTAATTTATTAGTTTCAACAGAGGAGTGAACTTCATCAATTGGCTCGTGTGAATCATGGTGAGCCAGCCCCAGGGAAATAAACACAGTTGATAGCATAAAGAAAATATACGCCTGAATACCGCCGATAAACAATTCAAAGAAATAGAATGGCTGCAGAGCTACGGGCGACAAAAACTTCGTCATATAAGCGATAATCGCCAAGAGAATTTCGCCAGCCAAAACGTTACCAAATAGACGAAAACTCAGTCCCAGCATTCGCGAGAACTCAGCCACCAACTCCAGAATGCCGACAAATGACATGATTGGATCGCGCAGCGGGTTAACAAAATATCGCCCCAAATTGCCCTTAAAACCCAAATACTTAAATGCATAAATCTGAGCCGCGATAATCGTTACAATTGCCAAGCCGAAAGTCATATTAAGATCTGCCACGCCACCGCGGAACAGAGGAGTGTGATGCTCGCCAATTGTAATTGGACCAACGATCGGCAAAAGCCCCAGCCAGTACTGCGCAACGATAAAGAAAAACAACGTAATACAGAGCGGAGCAATTTTACGCGCCCATTTTTGATCTGGAATAACTTGGCAAACTGTATTATAAAGTCCGTCGAACGTCCACTGAATTAGTCTTGTAATAAAATTATGCTTCTTTTTACCCAAAACGGCCGCACGAGTACGGAACATTGCCCACACCAGTACGATCAATCCCAAGAATCCCATCAAGTGCGAATTCGTAATAGACACGCCAGCGACATTGAGAACTTCGTCAACCTTTACTGAAATATGCGGACCAGCGCTTGCCATATAATCGATCATTTTTTCAACTCCTGCTGTTTAATTTTAGCAATTTGCAAAGCTACGAGAATCACTGAGATAATCGTGCCAGAAATAATTCCAGCAAGTAACCATCTCATCTTCATTCCGCTGACATTATCCAGCCACAACCCCAACAAAGTTAAGCCAATTGTTGGCAAAAACATTCGCCACATTGTACCAATCATCGTCCTTGCCAAAATCATCATCGCGCCAGAATTGCCTGTATCATTAGCCAGAATGTCAGTTTCTTTTACCATTACTTTCCACTATATCAATCTGTTATACTATTTTGCAAGATGCCACGACGAAATTATTCAAAAAATAGTCAAAAAACCCAAAAAACATCATTGATGTCAATTTCAGGGATGACTAATTGCCAGAAAAAACGTCGCTTCTCAACAGAGATAAAAGCGCGCCAAGCAGCAGAAATCCAAGAATTAGCAAACCCGAATTTGTCTATTGATATATATCACTGCGAATGGTGCAAAAAATTGGCATTTGACGTCGAAGAATTCTAAATAGACGTAACCGTTATGTTATAATTGGAAGTGTTATTAAATAGGGAATATATGAGCGAAGACACAACGAACAACCATCAAGACACTAAAAGTTGTCGTATACAACACTAGCTGGTGTGCGTTTTGCCACACGGAAATGGAATGGCTGAAAAAGCTGGGGAATTGATTTTTGTTTCCAAAGATATCGAGGCTGATCCTGGCGCAAAAGAAGAGTTGCTAAATAAAAATGGTGGCAATTTCCAAGGCGTGCCGGTAACGGATATTAACGGGGAATTAGTGCTTGGTTTTGATCGACCAAAACTACAAGATTTGCTACGAAAAAACGGCTTACTAGCCGACTAATTTTCTTAAAAACAATTCAAGATTTTCCGTCAAATTCTGGCGGAAAATTTTTATTCTGCGCCAATTTGCACAACTTTGCCGCCAAGTTTTTCGCGGAAATAATTATCGTGGCTGACGTAAAGAATCGCGCCGGAATATTTGGTCAACGCTGTTTCCAGCTCTTCGATGCTCGGCAAATCCAAGTGATTCGTCGGCTCGTCTAAGATAAGCAGTTGCGGGTCGTTCGCCAGCATAGCAATAATCTGAAAACGCGCCTTTTGACCGCCAGACAAGCGAGTCAGCGGCGTCATCCGATCAGCGTCTGTGAACAAATAGTCAGCCAAAAGTTGCCGAATTTTCGTATCAGAAATCGACAAATCGCGACTCATATACAATTTTTCAATCGCTTTTTCTAGCGGATCAGACAAATATCGCTCGTCAATTTCTTGCTCATAAACACCAATTCGAACCTGCGGATCAAGGAAAATATCGCCAGAATAAAGAATAGGACCGCCGTCAAAACTCTTGCCCGACGCCAAAATCATCCGAATCAACGTAGTCTTACCGGCGCCATTGCGACCTCTAATTTCAATCGCTTCACCTTCGCGCAAATCAATATTCACGTCCTCAAACAATATCCGCTCACTAATCCCAACCGCCACATTTTCCGCGCGAACCAACACGTGCTGGCTGCGACTGGATGCATCTTTCATACTCAGGCGAATATTGCGCGACTTGAACTTTCCGTAACGCTCGGCCGATTTATAGTCCAATTGACTAGCAGATTCTTTGTCAATCCAAAACGTCGGCTTTTCCATTTCCAACAATTCCTCCAGCTCCGCTCGCGCCTCGTTCTCCAACCGCTTAAATTTCTGAATCGTGCCAGGATTTCGCGACTTTTCCTTAAGTCTTTGATAGTCCAAAACTTTTTGTTTCAGGTTAACAATTCGCTTCTCAATCTGCTCAAAATTATTCATTCCAGCCGTCGTGGCTTGCGCATTCTGCTTCAAATACGCGTCGTAATTTCCGCGGTAACTCACGGCTTGACCGTCCTTAATCTCAACTATTCGATCAACTTGCCCGAGGACATCGCGATCATGCGTAATTATCAACATCGCTTGATGTGGCTGGGAATTCATCCAGTCGATAAACTGCTGTTTCGCAACGTAATCCATGTGGTTGGTCGGCTCGTCAATCAGCGCCAAATGCGCCTCCGAGTGCATAATTTTAACAATTTCCACCAGCCTTTTTTGGCCGCCAGACAGGGAAGAAATCTTCCGATTGCCAAAACCGTCTAATTGAAAATTGCTAAGCTCTCGTTCAATTTTTTCTTCAATTTGATAAAATCCTTTTTGGTCAAATCGTTCCAAAGCTTGCGTATATTCCTCAATTTTTCGCATATTGTCGCCCATAGTCAGCGGATATTCATCGATAATTTTCTTTAGCTTGGAATATTCTGGAAGTCCGCCAAGAATATACGACATGACCGTTTGCTCGCCCAAGCCGTGATGCTCTTGAGCGGTAGTCGCAACCGTAATGCCGCGCCGAAAAATAACTTCGCCCGTATAGTCAGTGTCTTTTCCGCTCAATATTCCAAACAGCGTCGACTTGCCAACACCGTTACGACCAACCACACCAACTTTCTCGCCGTCGTCCACACTGAACTTGACGTCTTTCATCAACGTCTTATCGCCAAAACTTTTCTCAGTAATGTGAATGTCGGCTATCATCTAACTTATTATAACAGAGACAATTCACTTGTATTTATACAAATTGATGCTATAATATAAACCTATGGAAAAGTCTCCGCATACCGGAAACGTCGTACTGCTTCCGATCGATCATACCTACAGAGAATTATCAAACAGCATAAGGTCTATTTCAGATGAGCTCAAAGACGACACAGCCGAAAATATTCCTGAAACTTTAAGCGACTTGGAATTAAATCTTTCACTCATCGAGCAGCATGAAGACTTTAGTGATTTTCCTCTAGCATTCCGAATAATCGATGGCATATACGAAGTGACGAAGAGTAGTAGTTGTGTCGATCAATTAAAAAATTGTCCGTCAATAGTAGGAATAATTGAAAGATTAGCAGATTTAAGACCGAATGACCATCGCTTTAACCCAGACAACCCACACATGTCCCTCTTTGGGCATATAGAGAAAGCACAAACCATTATGAAAATCCTAAAATCATCAGAAAACTAAACCTGCTATAATATAATTCATGTCAAAGCCAAAAGCCAAAAAACCAGCCACACAGAATATTGTCAATCGTCGCGCACGGTTTGATTATGAACTTGGCGAAGAAATTGTAGCTGGTTTGGTTTTAACCGGAATGGAAGTGCGAGCTGCCAGAGAAGGCCACGTCCAGCTTAAAGGCTCATTTGTTAGCTTAAGAAACGGCGAATTGTGGCTAAATAACGCCAGCTTTTCACTGCGATTAAACGTTCGCGGAGAAGCAAATAGCCGCTCAGTCGACACTTCGGCGCGGAAACTATTGGTAAGTAAAAAACAATTGTCCAATTTTACAGAAGCCAAAAAACAGGGAATGACAATTGTCCCGACCAAATTGTTGACCAATGGAAAATTCATTAAAGTCGTAATTGCGCTCGGAAAAGGTAAGAAAAATTACGACAAAAGACAAACCATCAAACGCCGCGATCAAGACCGAGAAACCAGGCGGCTTATCTCTAATAGATAGCCGCACCGATTACAAAATCAGCCTGAGATTTATTGATTTTCGCGCGCGTCAATTAGCCTTTGATAGAGCTTTTCAAGCTTCTTCACTTGACTGCGCTCCGTAAACTTGTTGGCTAATTTTTTACTTTCAGCACTAAACTCCGCTTGTTTCTTCGGGCTTTTTAGAATTGCAATTACTTTTTCTGCGACACTTTCTGGATTATTCTCTGCAAAATAGCCATTGACTCCGTCCTTCACAACCTCTGAAACTTCCTTGTCAATAATAACAATCGGCTTTCCGGCGTGAGCAGCTTCGTGAAGAACCCAGCCTTGCGTATCTTTAAGCGAAGGAAAAGTAAACACGTTCATTACTTTATACGCCACGCCCAAATCTTCTCGTGGCATAGCGCCAGTAAATATAATCCTATCCGCAAAATCCGTCTCGGCTGCCATTTTTTCCAAAGTCTTTCGATATTCAAAATCACCGACAAACAGCAGCTTTGATTTCGGACGGGCTTCGGCAATAAACTCACTAAACGCCTGAATCAAAATTGGCAAATTCTTTTCCTCGCCCAAGCGCCCCACAAAGCCAAACACTTCATCTTTTTCGTCAAGACCCCATTGCTCGCGAAATTCCGCAACTCGCTTCACACTCGCCCGCGGAAGAGCATTCACACCGTTTGGCATTAAAGTAACATCGTACGTGTAATCTTCGGTCTGCCAAGATTCTAATTGATCGCGGCTTTTACGCGACAGAGCAATCACCGCATCTGCCTTGCTATATAAAATAGTAATAACGCGCTCAATAATATCTTATTCCATTTCGTTACGCCATTACGCGGACGATATAATTTGGCAACTTCCAGCAAATCCTGTCCATTCAATTTTACCGACAACGGAAAAACCACTCCCGCCAACGCCAAAACTCCTGGCAAAACCGCAGGATAATGATCGACGAATTCGTATAGATCCGTACAATGCTGAATAATCAAAGGGATATTATTTTTCTTCGCCGCCTTCACGCCCAATAGACCAATTTGCGACGGCGTAAAAATATGAACAACGTCCAGATGCATATTAGCAATTTGACGCTGCACCACAGGAGGGAAAAACACCGACGTGTCGTAATCATCAAAGAACGCGCCCGTAATTGAGCGGAAACGAATTATTCGACTATTCTCATCTTCGTGGAGAAGTTCGGCTTGCTTGGACGGACTAATAGACTTTGCTGGGCAAAAAACATAAACCTCATGTCCCAAAGCTTCCAGCTCGCGCTTTAATGATTCAACAACATAAACGATACCGTTAATGGACGGTCTGTAGCTGTCCGTAAAAAGTCCTATCCTCATAATAGCCCCATTATACCATTTATATCAGCGATCGATAAAATTCGACCAAACGCTCGGCGCCCGCACTGCTATCAAAACGCTCGGCAATTTTCTCAGCACCAAGTTGCGCTTTCTTATAAGCTTTCTTATCTTTGCGCAATTTACTAATCAGCTCCAAAAACTCATCATCCGTTTTTGCCATAACAGCGTCGCCCTTAAACGTGTCATTGTATTGCGGAATGTCGCGCAGAATGATCGGCAAACCAGCGCCAGCCGCCTCCAAAACGCACATAGGATGATTTTCCTGCATAGCTGGCAGAACAAAAACGTCGGCAGCGACATAATAGTCACGAACATTCTCCAAGGGTATAACGCCAGTTACAGTGAGATTGTCCGGCGCATTTTTTATCATATTTTGCATGGCGTTATAATCTGCGCCCAAATTCTTAAACGGAATTCCTCCCACCCAGAAAAACTTTACATCTGGCATTTCTTTGGCAGCTTTTATTAAAATATCCAAACGTTTTCGCGGCTGAACTTGACCATTTCCCATAACCACAAAATCATCATCCTTCAAGCCAAGCTTCTTCCGAGCCGACTTTTTCTCCGCGGCAGAATGTTTGTATCTCGACATATTTATCGTATTGTAAAGAACTTTAGTCTTTGGCACGCGCATATCATTTATCAATTCATCAGCAACCATACCAGAGCAGGCCAAAACCAAATCAGCCTTTTTATAAAAGAATTTCAGCCACGCTCGACCTAAAGGCTTCCAATATTTCGCGCCTTTAATTGAGCCAATAAAACTATCCGGCACAATGTGAGCAGAAACAACTTTTTTGCCACCTTTTTTCATCAAATGCCGAAACGAATACAAACCCATAGTCTGAATATGAACAATGTCAGCAGGACGATCAGAATTCACTTCAATATCAATGTCCTTCCTCTTGCGCAGCGCGTCCGTAATCTCCTTATAAGCCGTATGCACACCGTGACCCTGAACAGTAAATTCACTCTCAGAAATCATATCAACAATTAGTTTTTTATCGTCTTTCTTACTCATACCTACAGTATAGCAAATAATTATTCCGCCAATATCAATTCGGCAACCAGTTCTGGACTATCCAACACCGACAAATGCCCCGTATCAAGCTCCACAAATTTATCAATTTTTACGCCATCGGCGGCGTTCACAGGAAGCGAAATCTTGTCCCGTCGCCCAACTATCAACCCCGTAAATTCGCGCTCAGAAATAATAATTTTATTGCCTCGGGAAATGTCCCGTGCAATTTTCGATTGCTCCAAATATTGCCGCCGCGTTACTCGCGTATTTTTCGTCAGCCACCGTATCAAATCCACGACATTTTTCCGTCTATTATTCACCAAGCACAGCCCACGAAATACCGAAAAATAATAGTTCAAATAGATATATTGGCTCGCCCGACGAGTGCGGTAAAAGAACGATGAGGAGATTCTCGATATAGCCGAAGTTTTAATCGGAGGGCTGATGTACCAAATTTTCTGGCATTGCATTTTATTTGCCGCCAAACACCCAAGCGAATGAGCAACAACCTCGTCAACTGACCTGCCTTTATCGCCAAAAGCCGACATCAAATTCATCGCCCAATTTTCAACGTCGCTCATTTTCATATTTTTTTATCAATTGACTTCTGCCATGAGAAGGCAAGTCAACAAACACCAAATTCGCGTCATTCTTCAGGGTGATAAGCCAGCGGAATCATCCCGTGAAAAATCGCCACTAATGCCGTGAATTAGCAAAAATAGTTTTATTTGAGCCGCCTTGATAAAAATAGCAAGCAGTTTTCACGCCTCTGACGTCCATGAAATCGCTTGATATTTCGCCCAAAAACTTATCGTACATTGGTAGCATATTCATTAAATTATATCATCACGGTATAATAAAATTATGAAGCTTTTCTCTTGGAACGTAAACGGCATTCGCGCAGTTATAAATAAGGGTGAATTCGCGAAGTTTATTAACACGTACGATCCAGATATTCTGTGTCTGCAGGAAACTAAAGCCACCAGAGATCAGGTTGAAATTGACCTACCGAATTATCACGAACATTTCTATTCCGCTGCCAAAAAAGGCTATTCTGGCACAGCGATTTTCTCAAAAATTCCGCCCTTAAGCTGGCGCGACGGATTTCCGCCGAACATCATTGAAAGGTTCGATTTAACGGGCGATGAGTACGGCAATCCAGCCGACGAAGGACGAATTATCACCGCCGAATTTGACGATTTTTGGGTTGTCAATTGCTACACTCCGAACTCAAAAGGGGATTTGAGCCGATTAGATTTGCGATATAAAAAATGGGATAAGGCAGTGTTGGCTTATCTGGAAGAACTGGAATTGTCAAAGCCAGTCCTTTATTGTGGCGATATGAACGTGGCACATCAGAAAATTGACTTGGCGAATCCAAAACCCAACGTCGGCAAACACGGCTTCACCGACGAAGAGCGGGAAGGTTTTCAGAACTATTTGGACGCTGGATTCACAGACACTTTCCGGACGGTTTTCCCTGAAAAAACTGGCGCGTACACTTGGTGGACGCATTGGGCAAATGCCAGGGCGCGAAATGTCGGTTGGCGGATTGACTATTGGCTGGCGTCGCGTGAAATTGCAAATCGCGTTACTAATCCGCAAATTCATCCAGAACAAATGGGCAGCGATCATTGTCCGGTGAGTATTGAGGTAAATCTGTAATGGATATGAAATTTTGGCAAAAACAAGAGCCAAGGAAACCACTTTTTCCAGATGTCGAATGGAACAAACCAGAACGACGCGACCAAGCAGGAAAAATAGGAATCATCGGCGGCAATAAATTAGGCTTTTTGGCAGTGGCAGAAAGCTACCAAGAATCCCTAAAAACTGGCGTGGGCGAGGCTCGCGTTTTACTGCCTGATGCGCTGAAAAATGTTCCCGCGAATATGACCGACGTGCTATTCGCACCGACAAACCAATCGGGCAGTCTGGCAAACGAAGCGCTCACTGAAACTTTGGCGCTGGAAAGATGGGCAGACGTATTGCTATTATGCGGCGACGCTGGACGGAATAGTCAAACGGCAATTGTCTACGAAGAATTGATCAAAAAATCAGAAATTCCTGTCGTGCTGACGCGAGATGCGATTGACCTCGTACAGAATAGTTTTCAGGAAATTTTGGACAATCCGCACGTGGTTTTCATAGCAAGTCTGGCGCAAGTCCAGAAAATATTCCGCGCAATTTTTTATCCAAAAATGATTACGTTCAGCATTCAATTATCGCAACTCGTTGAAGCGCTTCACAAATTCACCATCACATATCCCGTAACCATTTGCGTTTTTCATGCCGACAATTTAATAATCGCCCACAGCGGAGAAGTCGTCACCCAAAAATGGGACGCACCAATGGCAATTTGGCGGGGAACCGTCGGCGCCCGCGCCGCAAGCTACTTGATTTGGTCGCCGAAAGCACCGCTAGCAGCAATCAGCACCGCTATTTACAAAATGTAGCCTTGCATAAATATCTACTTGACATTACACATAATTAGTTGTATGATACTACTAAGCTTTCGCGACTTGTCAAAGGGCGAAGGTAGCCCTTGGTTGCGAGAGTAAAAGCACTTCTCGAAAGGAGGTGAAAGTGATGCGTCGCAAAATTGATATGATTATTAGCAAGATTATCAGCAGGATTATCATTAATGCTGCAGAAACGACCGATAAGATCATTTCTATGCTTTACTATCGGGTCGCGCTCTACGCATGTGATTTTAGCATTCGCGAGACTGACCGCGGTTAAAATTGCCGAGTGGCTTAGAGCCCGCAGAGAAAACAGCTTGCCTGGAAGGCTATAAAAAGCCTCGGCATAATGCCTTTCTGCGGGCTGTTTTCTTTGCATAAAAATCGCCCAAAATGGACGATTATCACCTGAAGCTGCCTCTGGTACCGCGGGCCGGACTTGAACCGGCACGAGCTATTGCTCACCAGATTTTGAGTCTAGCGCGTCTACCAATTCCGCCACCGCGGCACAAGAGAACGCTCCAAGCTACCGTATGATTGTAACACAACCAGCAATTTCTCACAAGCACGACTTTTATTTGATATCAATTTGACGTATAATAAAAGAAGTTATGTATCCGACGGATGATCAATCAAACGGTCGAGTGGGCATGCCGGTATCAGATCAGCGCCGATCTCTCACGCCGCCAACTCGCGACTCAGCAGCCTCGCGAAATGCCGCTGCTGATGTTATTCGTGGGCAGCTTGACGCTATTTATTCCAGATCAGAAGAGCAAAGTTCTGCGCCAGAAAAAACTCAGACGCAACCATTTTCCGCTCAATTGCAATCAAAGCCCGAAGTCCGATCAGAACAACACAAAGCGCAAATATCCAAACCTCAGCAAATTTCAACAACACAACAGCCAGAGTCGAAAAAAGACACCGTCAATCACGCTATGCGGACGGCGCCAATTCCCCAAACCCAGATTCAGCCAAAGCCACAAATTAGCAATTCCGCACCCGCAAATCAAACCACTCAAACTCAAAATTCAACCATCCACACTCAAGTTTCAGCCGACCAATGGAAACAATACCACAGCGCTTGGCAGAAATATTATCAGATGTATTATGAGCGTTACTACGCGGGCGACATCGCGGCAAAAAACCGTGAAATTTCTCGATTGACGAAGGAAAATCAGAATATCACGCCCGTAGTCAGCGCAGACGAGCCTCTGGACCCACAAAAAGCAGCCATAAAAGAACTTCGCAGTCAAATTCAGCAAAAGGTTCGCGACTCCGCAAATAAAGTGAAAAAATCCCGACATTTCGTTCCGGCGATTGCTGGGTTATCGGTGTTATTAGTCTTCATGTTTTTGCAATATAACCGCATTATTTTTGGCGCAGTCGCAGCCTACACGACACCCGGTGCAATTAACCCGCAAAACATCATCGTTGACGCCTCCACCGACGTAACTGTCGGACCCGAGCCTAGGATTATTATTCCAAAGATTAACGTTGACGCGCCGGTCATTTACGGCGCCGCCAGCGACACGAAATCGCAATCAAAAGCCATGGAGAAGGGAGTAGCTCACTTTTCAATTCCTGGCGCCAGCGCCGTGCCAGGCGAAGTCGGAAATGCCGTATTTGCCGCCCACTCCAGTAACGACGCTTTTGCTGGTGGCGATTATAAATTCGTTTTTGCTCAGAATGAAAAGTTGGTCAAGGGCGATATTATTTACATGAATTACAACGGGAAACGCTATACCTATAAGATAACCTCAACAGAAGTTGTTATGCCAACCGAAGTTTCAAAAGTTCAGATTAATACAGATAAACCAATGCTGACACTTGTGAGTTGCGTGCCTTTAGGAACTGCAGAAAAGCGACTTCTTATCTTTGCGGAACAAATCAGTCCAGACCCAAGCAAAGCTACTGCGACTTCAGAATCCAGCTCAAATCAGCAGCAAAGCAACAAATCAAATATCCCAGGAAAACCCGAGCCGACTTTGCTTGAGAAATTATTCGGCGGTCGATAAATTATCTATTAATTGAACAGTCCAACAGATCCATTGTCCATATTCATTTTACTCAGGACAAATTTTCCAGAAGCGTTGGTCGTCAATCCGTAAACGTATCGCTGGTTCGAGGACAAAACATAGTCCAAACCAGGTTTAACGCTTATCAACGTATGAGCGTTCGTGCCGTCAAATTCGCGAATCTCCATTTTTCCCGACGCAGAAACGCTACGAATATAGAAATTGTCAAGCCACTTCACTTCCTGCGCCACACCGATGTTAAACGCGCTCGATAATTCTTTACGCTCCAAATCATAAGTCTGCAATACCGCGCCGTTTTGCGCCACGATAAATCGCCCAGCATTGTCCATCATCACGTTCGTAGTCGCATTGTCAGTTTTAATGATCTTTGCCGTTTTTAAGAACTCTTTTTGGCGGTCCTTAGAATCTGAAATCTCACCTCTGTAAATTGTCATATTTTTACCATCAGCCAAGACTACGGTGTCTTTATTGAAATAGCGAGAAATTCGAATTACTGGGGTAGAATCAGTAGCAAAAGTGCCAATCACAAACGGCTCTTTCCAATCTCGCTTCCAAATTCCTGCCACTTTTTTACCGTCAATAACAGCCAGGTAGGACAAACGATCGTCGCCGTAAAGCTTGAAAGATTCGACGCCAGTCAAGATTGGGCTGGAAATTGTCGAGCTATCAAGATCAACTCGCCTCAATTCGCCAGTTTCCTGCAAAGCGTAAACCGTGTGCGCGCCAGTCCCCGCAAAGCTGATTTGCTTAATTGCAAAACCAGTCATAGCTGTTACGTCGGTAATTTTCTCTGGATTTTCTCTATCAAGAACCAACCACTGCACGCCAGTAGTGTTATTTTCCGCTGGATGTGAATGCTTCACTAGCGCGTAACGAGAATCGCGGTCCCACTCCGACACAGTAAACGTATGATTGTCAGAAGACAGGGAATAGCCAGCCAAAACGCTTGTGTTTAATGCATGTTCCGTGAACTTTTCCTTATCTTTGTTCGTGTCGCGAATGTCGCCAATTGTCAAAATCGGAGTTTTATCTTTAATGCCAAATCCCATCAAGAAATTACCAGCTGGCGACAAAGAAACGGATTGCGATGAGTCAAACGTTTTTACCTCGGTGGTTTCGCGTTTAGTCGGAATCAGTCTGGCGTAATTCAAATTTGTCACTGTATCAGATTTGATATTTAGCGTTTTTTGCCACGGTTCGTATTTATCCAATTTCATCGAAAAAGTGTGTTTACCAGGAAGAACGGTGCTTTTCGTCGGAGTTCGGCGCAGCTCCATATCGTCAACATAAAACCATCGCCCCTGCCAGGATGTGATTCGTATTGACGAGTCCAGTTTGTTGCAATTCTTTTTCGTATTTGGATCAAACGTATAGCCGAGCATTCTAAACGTCAAAAAAACGTAAGAAGAATTATAAGTGATAATGTCATCAGCGTGTACACAAAGGTCCGCCGTGCGAGCTCTTTAGTGCGATTCTTTTTCTGGTACATAATTACGGAAATTATAACATATTTTTTTACACTTGAAAAACCTTAGAGACGATTTGTACTATAATATATAAGGAATAAACATTAGGGGGATTAATGGCAAGTAAAAACTACGTGGTTATCAATGGACGAGCTTACAATACTATTACCGGAATGGTATGGATGATATTAAGATTGAAAAATCTGAAATAGAAAAAGAACAATCAATCAGTAAGCGTGGTACATCTGTATCAAATATTCACGCCGCACACGTTCAGAAATCCAGCACATTGAATCGTCGGCACGTTAAAATGCCGCAGCGTACGCCACTGGCTGCCAAACCCCAGAAAGCTCGCGTCGACGTGAAGCAACATATCGCCGTGAAGAAGTTTTCTACGCCAATTGTCAGCAAGCCAGCTCCTCAGAAAATTGCTATTAACCGCCCAGCCGAAGCTCACCCCGTCACTCGTCGCGCTCAGCAAAGACCTCTTAGCGTTAACACTAAATTGCGAAAAGAACGCCAGTCTCTGGCCATGAATAACAATCCGCTTGTCGCCGTCGCTCCGCAAAAAATAGAAAAGCCAGCCAGGAAAACCGCTCATCAATTGAAAAATGAAGCGATCGAGAAAGCTTTGTCGAATGAGATTATCAGCAATAAAAAAGCACGTCGACGCCAGAAAAAGGGCGGTGCCTTACGTTGGTTGAATACGTTTTCTGTTGGTTTTGCGGTGATGCTGCTCGGTGGCTATTTAACATATCTGAGTATGCCAAATATTTCCATAAAAATGGCAGCCGTTCAATCAGGAATTGACGCCAAATATCCAGGCTACAAGCCAGACGGCTACGCGCTGAATGGACCTATCAAATTCAAATCGGGTGAGGTCTCTATGAAATATGCCTACGCCGACGGAAGCTCAGGATATACCATAACCCAGCAAAAAAGCGGATGGAATTCGTCAGCAGTGAAAGAATTCTTCTCTGAAAAGCACAAGAATCCAAACACCACAATGATCGACGGATTGACAATTTACAGCGGCGAGAAAGAAGCGGCTTGGGTGAACGGCGGAATCCTATATCAAATCAGCGGCGACGCGAACCTCTCAAGCAACCAAATTGAAAAATTGCCACTAGTCTGTAACTCATCAGATAACGTGCTATAATTTACTCATGACTATTAGAACTCGTTTTGCGCCAAGTCCGACTGGCTATATTCACTTAGGCAACGTTCGCACCGCGCTATACACATACCTTGTCGCCAGGGCTCATCAGGGAGATTTTATCTTACGCATTGAAGACACGGACCAAGCTCGGTTCGTTGAAGGCGCGGAAGAAATGATTTTGGAAACCTTAAATTGGTTAGGGACTAAATTGGGACGAGGGGCCAACTCTTAACAATCCAAAAGAAAGAGTCTGGCAATTTTGGTCCATATCACCAAACAGATCGCCGTGATATTTACATAAAATGGGCGAAGAAAATGATTAGCGAAGGGCTAGCTTACGCCGATCCGTACACGCCTGAAGAAGTGCAAGTTTTTCCGCGACAAAGCCAAGGCTGAAAAACGAGCATTTTTATATCGCGACCATCGTCCAGAAAATCCGCCAGAGTGGCAACTTGGAATGCCGCTACGCTTCAAAGTTCCGGAAATCAGCGATATTCTTGGAAGGACGCCGTTATGGGTGAGTTGTCGGCTGGCCCAGAAGCTTTGGACGATTTTATTTTTGATCAAAAGCGGATGGTCTGCCAACCCTATAATTTTTGCGCACATTATTGACGATTTCGAAATGCAAGTCACGCACGTCATTCGTGGCTCGGAATATGTGCCAGTACGCCTAAATATCTGTCACTTTACGAAGCGCTTAAAATTACACCACCGATTCTGGCGCATGGGCCACACATTATGGCGCCATCGGGAAATAAAAAACTTGGCAAGCGTGACGGCGCTAAAAGCGTAACTGAATATCGATCAGAGGGAATTTTGCCAGAAGCGATGCTTAATTTCTTAGCGCAACTTGGCTGGAATGACGGCACGGAACAGGAAATTTTCAGTAAAGCTGAGCTGATTGAAAAGTTCTCACTTGATCGAGTCCAAAAATCTGGCGCGCGATTTGACGAACAACGACTTATCTGGCTGAACGGTCAATGGATTCGCTCGCTTAGTTTGGACGATCTTTATTCTCGCTGCCAATCATTCTGGGGTGACGAAGCCAAAAACGCCGATGAATCGTATAAAAAACGCGTTCTGGAATTGGCGCAAGACCGCTTGAAGACATTGCAAGATTTGCCAAAATTAACAAGCTATTTCTTCGTCGAGCCTGAAATTGACACGGAATTAATTGACGGAAATAAGCAACTTCGCAAATTGACCGACGACGAACGACGAGGTTTATTGACAATTGCTCGCCAAGAATTCGAGAAAATTACAGATTGGACGCCAGAAACAATTCAGAATTGCCTTAATGAATTACTAGAAACGACGGGGCAGAAGCCGGGGATTTTGTTTAGTCTGGTGAGAATTGTGACGACGTGGGCGCCGTTTAGTCCGCAACTTAACGACACATTGGCACTGATTGGCAAAGAAAAAACTCTGCAAAGAATCGATAATTATCTACAAAAATAGTTTATTCGTGCGCCGAAAATGCTATACCAAGCATAAGCATGAATGTTGAAAAAATAGATAAATCAGGGCAAAAAAAGAACGCCCGCTGGGAGTCGTTCAAAGAATGGATAAAAAAGCATATTCTGGCGATCGTACTCGTGGTGAGCGCGATGGTTATTGCTGGAGTTTTCATAATTGCAATTCACTCCATAAAATACGAGCAAACTGCTAGTGTGGAACTGAAATTGCCAGCCAAAAAACCTGCGCCGAAGAAGTTTTATTCGCCGCTAACTGGCGTGGAAATCGCGAATGAAGCTGCCGCGAAGTTGCCCGTAACTGGCGTGATGATCGAGAATAGTCCAGCCGCCAGACCACAGTCAGGGACTGAAGAAAGCTGGCGTGGTTTATGAAGCCGTGGCGGAGGGCGGAATCACTAGGTTTTTGGCTCTGTACCAGGGAGAAAAGCCAGCGCTAATTGGTCCAGTGCGAAGCTTAAGATTGTACTATTTAAGCTGGGCGGCGCCATATCAGGCATCAATCGCGCACGTTGGCGGAAGTCCAAACGCTTTATCCCAAGTCAGAAACGGTAATTATCGCGACATCGACCAGTTCTTTAACGACGGATCATATTGGCGATCTCGCGACCGCCACGCGCCGCATAACGTCTACACTTCAGGAGACTTGACCAATTGAACAGCGCAAAAGGCTATAACAATTCCGAATTCACCAGCTTCGCGCGAGCAGACGGTAAGCCCGTCGAATCGCCAAACGCCACATCTGTAAACATAAACCTCAGCGGCTCACTCTACAACACCTCATACGCTTACGACAAGGCGTCGAATTCTTACCTCAGGAGCATGGCTGGCGCGCCACATACCGATAGGGAAGAGGGGCAAATTGCTCCCAAACACCGTTGTAGCTATGGAAGTTAGTGTTGAAGCTCGGGCTCAAAATTACGATGGCTACGAAGATGTCAAAACGACAGGATCCGGCAAAGCTTACATTTTCCAAAACGGCACAGTCGCCACCGCCACTTGGTCAAAAGCGGACATAAATTCGCCGCTTAAATTGACAGACGAATCCAGAAAAGACATCGCCTTAAATCGCGGACAAACATGGATTGCAGCCTTCACGCCAGGAAGGGGAAGTGTTTCATGGCAATAGATCCAGCATCTAAAACCTTGCGCGAGTACAAACAATATTATTACCGAAAAGTCATATTAGTCCTATTATCAGCGAGCGCCTGCATCATATTAGGACTGGGAATCGCACTCCACTTCACGGCATTTTCCATATCCCAGCTAAATTTCTGGATTATCATTTTAATTACCGCCATCTTGCAAATCTTATTTTCAATTTCTATCGTTAAGATCATCGCTGCGCCGCTTAATAAAATTCTGGCGGCACTCTCTCATAAAATTGGCGAACCGACCACCGACACTCCGCCAAATCCCAACGATAAACGCTACGAAAAAAACTGGGTTTAAGACGGCGCTTCAGGCAATTTATGGCGATTATCAGCCAGAGCAAAAACCAGCTAGTGACAACGACAAACCAAAAATCCCGCTCACTCAAGCTCTAAATCAAGCCAGCACTGGCGTAGTAATTCTTAATTCCAATCAGAAAAATTATCTTCGCCAATTCCGCCGCCCCGATTTCCAGGAACGCAAAAGGCGAGGATTTTCTGGCACTTGATTTTCTAAACGAACCGAGCATTTCCGATTGGCTTCACGAAATCTCCAATGAGAAAATTAAAGCCGAACGTCGCTGGCAACGCATTAGTACGGACCCTGACATCATCCAAAAAACGCGAATATTCGACATTGTGGCTTCATTTGAGAAAGGCGCCGCCGCTGAAACTGTCATTTTTCTCATCGACAAGTCTAAAGGATATTTGCCAGAAGAAGAGGACCTCAATTTCATCTCATTTGCCGCCCACGAACTTCGTGGACCGATTACAGTTATTCGTGGATACCTGGATATTATCAACGAAGAGTTTGCTGGACGCTTGCAGGGCGACGAAAGGCAGCTTCTTGATAGACTAGTCGTTTCATCCAATCGCTTGTCTAGCTACATTGACAATATTCTTAACGTCGCCAGATATGATAGACATCACTTGAAGGTTTATTTACTGGAAGATACTGTCGCCAATATTTACGCCTCTATTGCTGATGATATGCAACTTCGCGCCTCGACTCAACACAGAATGCTTAATGTCAATATTCCAGATGACCTTCCAACCAGCGCCGCCGATCACGGAAGTATCGGGGAAGTAATTGGTAATCTAATTGACAACGCCATTAAATACAGTTTTGAGGGCGGATCCGTAACCGTTTCCGCGGAGAAAAAAGGCGACTTCGTGGAAGTGTCTGTCGCTGATAACGGAATTGGAATGCCAGCGAATGTCGTAGACAATTTGTTCCACAAGTTCTATCGATCGCACAGATCACGCGAGGCCGTAGCCGGGACGGGAATCGGGCTTTACATCTGCAAAAGCTTTTTGTCGAATCTCACGGCGGCTCGATAATCGCTCGATCCCGCGAAAACGAAGGCTCGGTTTTCTCGTTCACTTTGCCAATTTATGCTACAGTTAAAGATAAATTGCTAGAAGACGGACAGCTGAATAATCAATTGATACGAAAGGGCGGCGGCTGGATAAAAATCACCGCTATGTATAAGGGCTAGGAGGAATTATGATAAAGACAATTTTATGCGTAGAAGATGACCGTTTTATTGGCGAAATGTACGTCAGAAGTTTACAAAAAGCAGGCTACGATGTGACGTGGGTGGTTGACGGAAATGACGGTCTAGTGGCGGCGCGCAACCAGAACTTTGACTTGATAATCTTAGATTTGATGTTACCAGAGCAACGCGGTGACCAGATTTTAGACGCGCTGAGAAATAACAATGTCGATTTGGTTCCGAATAGTAAGATTTTGATTATGACCAATTTTGAGCAGGACGAAGCTTCGCGTAAATCCGTCATGAGTCGCGTTGACGGATATCTGATTAAGGCTGACAGTACGCCGCGGAATTTAATAGAAGTCGTTAAGCAGATGAGTAGTGACGACTAAAAACTGAAGAAATGTCACGATTATCGCGGAGAACCGCTGTTTTTCTTTGAAAACCCTCAATTCGCAATGTTCGCCGAGAAAATCAACATAGAATAATAAAAAAGAGCCCTTCTATGGACTCCCACGGTGTCTCATATGCAGCGCTCACCGTCTTTAGCGATGAATTGCTTCAAATATTACCAAGAAAATGGCACTTTATAAAAATATATCTTACAGTAAACGACGGAATCGTCGGATAGCGCCGGACGATGCCGGCGCACTCAAAAGCTCTTAAATGCTCAGTTAAAACTTTTTGAGTAACATCCGGAAGAGAGCGGTGTAACTCTGAGTATCGCCTTGTGCCACCACCAAGTGATTGAATGATCGAAAATGTCCATTTACGAAATAGAATGCTTGATAGTATGTCGGACGATATTTTTCTCATACACTTTGCCATAGATGACCCTTTTCAATAGTCAATAGTTGACGCTCTGACAATGCGAGGTTGGCTGAATTATCTATTGTCAGAAATGATTTTTTTATTAGATTAAATCTTTTGCGATCGCTCCTCTGAGATAAAACAGGTAATCACCACTATAATTATAGAATTATAGTGAGTATACTGCAAATATAACGGACGCGCCATCTTCTGTCTGAGGGTAAATATAGACTTAGTTGCCGTAAGGTATCAGTAGGATTAATGACAATACGCCAACTAGTATATATGCTATCAATGCTGGTCTCGTCAGAATACTGGTTCGGTTAAACGATTAATTTGAGTTACATCGTAGTAATCCCAAAGTCGCCATCCGCAAACCATTAGACCAATACCGGCGAATATACTTAGATAGCCACTGACATCAAGGTGCCAAAGAAAGTTTGGTGTATCAAGTAGTGAGATGAAGATGGCAACACCAGTGGTCGACCAGAATCGTACTGAAGGCTTAAGACCGACAGTAATAGCGCATGCTGCGGCGACCATAACAGACTCGACAAGAGGATTTCCTGTAAAAAAGACTTGTACATAATAGCTGAGATGCCCGTGTTTAGGATCAGTACTACCAATTAGCCAACCAATCCCGTATATCAGTACCATCATAACGGCCAACGACAGTATCAGACGTAAGAAATCAGCAACAAAAACGTCCCTGATAGTTATTTTCGTGTGTTTTGATGTTTTTGTCAGGTGCAGGAAGCTACGCATAAAATAATAGTAACGCCGATAGTTTAAGTGAGCAGTTTACCGACATGCTCAGGTCTCTTCTCTACGACAGCACGCAGAACCCTCGACCTACGTCACAGAGGTAGTCGTGGCTCGCCCAGGACGGCTTTACGTAGGCTCCCACGTTTGTGGTCTGCCACCGCTCAGGCTTTCCCCACAGCCGACACTGAATCTGGTACGGACTGTCGTTAGGGAAATCGAAACTCCAGTTGGCGGTCCACCGGTCAACTCGAGAGAAGTTGGCCCACCCGGAACGTCCTCCCGGCTGGGAGATCCAGATGCCAACGACCGCCGAGTCTTTCCACTCGACTGTTCCTCCACTACAGATCACGGTGCTACCGTAGGTGGTAGCGTGGGCCTGCGGTGGTGCCGCGACCGAGATTCCGGTCGCAACGAACAGCGCTGCGAGAAGCGCAACCATCTTATTCCTCATTACTCTTCCTTTCTCGTGAGTAGGGAATGATTGCGTTTATGATTATACTCTCATTGGAAATATTTTTGCAATAGCCTTTAGCTCTTTTTGAGAATAAAGCCTACTGGGAGTCGCGATCCTGCCTAAGATTCTCGCATGTCGCTAATTGGGCTGCGACGTATATTACGTACGAGCGGCGGCACAACGCTAAGCAGACCAGTGAGAATACACGCTAGTAAGATGAAGAGTATTTGTTGTAGATCTATACCGACGAGACGTATACTATTATTTGAGCTAATTGCACCAAATCCATATTGGGCCTGCGCTGTAAGTTGTGGTGCGAATTGATTATCCAGTATATATGCACCCGTGAAGCCGATGATACCAGCAAATACAGCTACTAAAGTGGATAAAATTATCGCGTAAAGCATATATACAGTACAATATCAATTCTCTTTAAAACCAATAGCTCGAATACTGCTGTTTCATGTCTGCCATCAACAATTGTACGGCCGATCGTAATCCACATAATGAGTGCCGCCAGTGTTACGACACCTATCATAACGTAGACCGACCACTTCTTAAACATATTTTGCATATCGTCTAGTGCGGCGCTATTACTAAATGCTAGGCTAGCTTGGTACGGCCGGCCAATTGGCTTACACGAGTTATCGTATTGAACTGTACAACCCTGTTCGTCGATGAACTTCTGTGCGTCACTGGCGCTAGCAAATTCGACAAAACGACGCTTATTATCCTCCTTACCCATTAGATAGAGGGGTTCGTAGGTTAATAAGTCAGCATAGTCAGTTTTGTTGGGCAGCTGGTTGTATAGTGTACGCGGTATGGCTTGTCCAATTCCTTCTGTACGTAGCATCTCAGCAAGTATGTCGTTGGTAGTGCGGGACTTTTCACGTTGTTGTTCTTGTTCTGGATTGAGCACCTCACTACTAGGTGACATTCCAACCACCTTGAAAGTGATAAATTTGCTAATGGCCACCGTTTCTTTGCCAAATTTTGCGTCAAAAAGTCTTTGATTTACTTCCCGTTTTTTCTCTTCAACTGTACGCGTGTCATGGGTGATAGCAGCATTTTCACATTTCGTAGGATCGGGTAGGTTGTACAACAAGCTTGGTTTTTGATAATTTTTGTTGTTTTGGTTGGCGGCAATTTCTTTCTTTTGTTGTAATGTTTTTTGTATCAATGACTGTGAAACACTGTTTCGATAGCACATTTTGAAACTTAATTTGGCAATGTTGTCGCGGATAATTTTGAGACGTTCAAATTTTTCAGCGGCACTAGCACTTGCTGGTAATTTCTCTAATTTTAATAGCTGCTCAATAACATTTTGCGGCAGAATAACTGGTAAGCTTGATCCATCAGGTCTCCAACCTGCATTATCAGGCAGTACGATCCCTTTTGTCGTTTCAGGGGGTGCCAGAGTTATGCCTGAAGTGTTAATCGGGGGTTTTACATAATGAGTATTCACTTCTGCTTCGTTTGAAGAGTCGTAAAACACCTCCTTGCCATCAATGAGAGGGGACAATGACGATCTCTTTTTGATAGCATACGATTCTTCGGTAAAAGTTTTAATTGCGCCGTACTGCTTGGCGAGTTGTGACAATTTTGCCTCGTCAAAAGCTGGCGTACTGCTATATTTTTCTTTTAATAGCTGAAGCGTGATACCATTTGGATCATTAATAGATAGTTGTGTCGAACCATCAGATGTTTGCGTATATGGCGGCTGATCGTTGACATGAGAATACTCTAAACCCAGACGTTTTGCTTCAGTAGTTTTTTGCGTGACCAATGATTCATACCGTTTTTTTGCTTTAGCAACCAATCCGGGATCACGAATAGTTTTATAGAATTCGTCTGCGCTGGGAGGGGTATTTAGCACACTAACAATGTAACGACTCGTTAGCCCCTCTTTGCGAAACGAGTCAATGCTCTGAAATAACCCATGAGTAACGAGCGAAGCAGCAATTAAAACACCAAACAACATACTTGCCAATAAGACAGTAAGGAACGTCCGTAATTTACGAGCACGGAGCTTCGTGAAAGCCAATACTCCAACGTCAGCTAGCTTGATCATAAAGCCTCCCGTCCTTTAGTGTAATGACACGGTCAGCCTGAGCTGCAACTTCAGTATCATGTGTAGCGATAATTACCGTCGTACCATATTGTTCTCGAATCTGCTGAAATAGTTGGATTATATCATGACTATTTGCAGAGTCGAGATTGCCAGTCGGCTCATCAGCCAAGATGATAGCAGTCTATTGAGCAGCGCTCGAGCAATGGCGGCACGCTGAATCTGCCCACCCGAAAGTTCACGTGGACGATGGTTTAGTCGATCATATAAGCCAACTTGCCGTGCTAATTCTTCAATGCGCTGTTTACGCTCCGCGCGTTTCATGCGCTGTGGCATTGAGGCGACTTCAATATTACGACGCAATGTCAAAAACGGTTGTAAATAAAATGACTGAAAAACAAATCCAATGGTTTGGTTACGAAATTGTGACAATCGACGGTCACTCATCTTACGAATTTCTTGACCATTGACGACAACCTCGCCAGAGGTAGCTTTGTCTAATCCGCCCAGTAAATGCAGTAGGGTACTCTTACCACTGCCACTCACGCCAACAAGAGCAATGAATTCGCCTTTACTAACCTCCAGAGAAACACTATCAACGGCCCTGATTTTTTGTTTACCAATTTTGTATTCTTTGACCATATCCGTAGTTCTAATGATAATTGATTTATCGCTATCTGGATCCGTACCCCCGCCATGCCGTGTAATCATAGTATTTATATTATTATCTTCCATAATAAAAGCTTATCGTTAACGTTATTATAGCTAAGAACTGTCCCCTTGGTCAATAAAAACATTGATAGCTGGTGTTGTATCGCGCGTCTCATCAATAGTAAAAATCCTCAAGTTATAATTATTGGTTCATATGCAGGTAAAAATATTAAAAATATACGCCGGGCATACGCCCCAGTATGCGTTTCAAGGTGGCGCTGTCTTAAGGGGTTGGGATGCTCCCTTGGTCATTGGTGAAACTGCATCCTCAACCGATCGCAATTCACACATATCCTGCTGGTGGCGGGCATTATCACACGGACATAAGTTATGCGTTTATTACTTCGGAAAAATCCGATACATGATATAGCTAGCGGCGAATCCAACAACATTAGCCTCTTTAACTTGAGAGATTTAAAGAAGCTTACATCAGAACAAATATACGACAACGCCAAAAACCATCGCTATATATACTCTGACCACAGTGGTTGAGGAATGGGACGAGGTGGATTTGTTACTTTATAAACTCTAGGCCGCCCCTAGTTATGAGGCCATACAGATCGTCAACTAGACCATCTACGTACGGTTTGTAGTATGTATCTATACGAAAAAGTTTAAGGATATTGAGAATTGAAGCATACTACTTCACAAATTAAAAAAACACCTTAATGTAGATGTTTTTAATAAGTTAACTATTCTTGGTGACCCCACCGGGAATCGAACCCGGGTTGCCAGGATGAGAACCTGGTGTCCTAACCGCTAGACGATAGGGCCGCAACTCCATGGATTATACCATGGAAAGGGAAGGCTTGTCTACTTTTTCTCTATGTTAGATGTCGATTTTTTATGATAAGACAGCATAGCCCAAGAGCTATATATTAAAACGACCAGAGAAATAACAATAGGAGAGAAATATAAATTGATCATACCAATAGTCGACAAGACCTTTACAATGAATACGTCTTTATTGGCAATGAGAAAAAATAGCCCGAATCGTAAAAAGATGACTAATACATAAAATATGACCGTCGCACACCCAATGATAGTCAAGACTTTTGAAACTTTATCAGTAATCCAATATCGTCCAGTTTTATACCAATAGATTGAAATGCAAGCAAGTATGATAGCATACGCCCCTAAGATATGACCCAAAGGACCAATGAACGACTTAAATATATCAGATGTGGCGCTAATGAGGTTCGCCGAGATGATACAAATTATCACAAAGACCGCAGTTCGCTTGAAAGCTGAGCTACTTTGGTCGTTATGCTGATCATTGTTCATAGAATTAGTATACCACGTTTATCACTTGAGATTTTCCTGAAAATTCGCCATAATAAAAGCATGAAAAAGGGCGGGATTTACTTTAAGCCTCACGCAATTTCCAGATTTTGGCTGAGGAGATTGTGTGAAGTGGCATTACTGAGCTGTTTTACGATCATTCTTTTATATGCATGGGCGCGATTTATACCGACCGGCTATCAATTGCCAATCGGATTATCTGTCTCAGATTTGGCGGCTGGCGTAGCAGGAATTGGCAGCTTAATTGTGCTGATTTTATGTTTTTGGCTTCCCAGAAAACACGAGATTGAAATCGGAATTTTCGTATATCTATTAACCGTCACCGTCGCCACGACCACCATAATCACCAGCGGCGGAGTCGTTTCACCATTCCTAGTTATGTGGATTATCGTGGCAATTTTTGCAGGATTTTTCGGCGCAATAATCTCAGGAATAATGGGGCTTTTGGTTATTTTACAGATTATAGCCACCAGCGTTCAACAGGGAATAAACATACAATTCATCATCGGCTACCTCTTCTTCGGATTTTTACCTTTGATTTTCAGCCTTGTTCTATGGGTTCGCCGCCAAAAAACTGACGACAACACATCCAGCTTGAAGAATAAACTTTCCGCCGTTGAAAGTAAGTCTGATGTGGTGATCAATGCCATCGACGACGGCGTTCTGGCTATTTCCAAAGACGGCAACATCGAACTGATCAATCCATCCGCTCAACAAATCATCGGCTGGGACCAAGGCGACGCACTCGGACTTAACTGGAAAAGCGTCTTAAAACTCGTTACCTCAGACGGAAAAGACGTAGAAGACCTCGAGAATCCAATAGTCCAGTCCTTATCAAAAAACCAGCCAACTCATAACGATAAGTTATTCCTATTGACCAGCTCCGAAAAGCGAATTTTTAGTGTCAATCGTCAGCTCTCCAGTCGGCACGGACGGCGAAGGAATCATCGTAGTTTTCCGCGACATCACCAAAGAAAAAGCCGAGGAGCGCGAGCAAGCCGAGTTCATCTCCACCGCCAGCCACGAGATGCGCACGCCAGTTGCGTCAATTGAGGGATATTTGGGACTGGCATTAAACCCAGCCACCGCTCACATCGACGAGAAGGCTCGAGATTTCATTACCAAAGCTCACGAGTCAGCCCAGCATTTGGGGCGCTTATTCCAAGATCTTCTTGATATTAGCAAAGTTGAAGACGGGCGAATGAAAAATAACCCGAAGATCATCAACGTAAACGAATTTTTGAAGGATATTTTTGATGGTTTAGCGACAAAAGCTGATGAAAAGCAGCTCAATTACATCTTTATGCCAGACATCGTTGGCGAAAGTAAAGAGAAGTCGCTGCAGCCGATTTTTTATGCCAATATTGATCCCGACCATTTTAGGGAAGTCGTTAGCAACTTGATTGAAAATGCCATCAAGTACACGCCGTCGGGCGAAGTTGTCGTCAATGCTACCGGCGACGATAAGCAGATTTCTGTAAGCGTGAAAGATAGCGGCATTGGCATTCCCGCCGAAGATATTCCGCATTTATTCCAGAAATTTTATCGGGTGGACAATTCTGACACGCGAGAAATTGGCGGAACTGGCTTGGGGTTATATTTGAGTCGCCGCTTAGCCGAGGCGATGTCTGGAAATTTGCGAGTTGAGAGCAAATATAAAGAGGAAGTACTTTCTATCTAGAAATTCCTCGTATGAATAGTTCGGAAGCTAAGCAGCGATTAGAATCTGCGGAAGTTGAAAAGCCCGAAGATCCAGAGCAAGATTCTACCGTTCCAGAAGAAACTGAAATTGCCACAGAAGAGAAGACGGAAGATATCGCAACTGAAAATAATAGCGAGGCTGTCGGTTCAAATCCAGTCGCAATTGCAACTCCAGAAAAATCCAGCTCAAACCACGCCCACAGTCCCGACGGCCCAGCCAGAAATTCCACAACCAGCCAGAAATTCTTCCGAGCCGACGTTGGCCGAAATTGAGGAAGAGTTACGTAAAAAGCGCCAGCAACTATCAATTCCTGGCCGCGAATAATAACCATAAGGGCTATGGATTTTTTGTCAAAACTTCAGTATAGTATAAATATATGACAAAAATTTTATTGGTTGAGGACGACAAAAGTTTACGCGAAATTTACGGCGTACGACTTTTGGCGGAGGGCTACGATATCGTTTCGGCGGGCGACGGCGAAGAAGCTCTGGCCATGGCAATTAAAGAACGTCCGCGATTAATCTTAAGCGATGTGATGATGCCAAAAATCTCTGGCTTTGATATGCTGGACATTTTACGCTCAACGACAGAGACAAAAGACGTTAAAGTTATTATTATGACCGCACTGTCATCAGAAGATCAGCGAAAACGCGGCGAGCAACTTGGTGCTGATAAATACTTGGTGAAGTCTCAGGTGGGAATAGAAGACGTCGTGAGGGCAGTTCACGAAACCTTGGGAGATCTTCCAGGAGTCGGCACAAATCCAGTGCCAGTTTCACAACCAGCTCATACATATGAGCCAGTCGCTCCAACACCTCAGCCAACTCCAGCAGCGCCGCAGCCAGTTACTAGACCTGATGTTTCTTCATTGTCGCCGCAACCAACTGCTCCCGCTGCAACGCCAACAACTCCTGCAATAAATCCGCTCGTACAACAACATCCGCAACAGGTATTCGCTCCAGCACCGCAGCCACTACCTCAACCAGCGCAGACTCCAGCACCGCAGCCAATTCCGACGCCACAGCCTCAAACAACAACTCTGCCGCAACCCATGGCGCCATTTTCATCACCTGCGCCGCGACCTTCAGGGCTTGGTGACCGCATTATTCAACCTTTACCAGCTGACGATTCTCAGAATTCAGTAGACATCTCTAAACTTATGGCAGAAGAATTAGACAATACACAGAGAATTTCTCAACCAACTCCAGAGCCTCAACCAGTGCAGACTCCAACGCCACAACCAATTCCAACACCTCAACCAACACCAAATCCTATTGAGCAAGCTAGCGCAATACCTCCCGTCCAAGCACAGCCTCAGGAGCAAAGTATCCCACATCAACCATCAGAACCTCAGTCACCACAATTTCCACCGATAAATCCGCAACAATGATAAACCCAGACACAAAGCAAGAATCTTGGCGCCTCAACAAATTCGTGGCACTTTGCTTGGGTGTTTCCAGGAGGAAGGCTGATGAATTGATAGAAAAGGGAAAGATTATAGTTGACGGTCAGCCCGCCAGATTGGGTCAACAAATCTCTGAAGCAAATAAAATTTCCTATAACGGCAAATTGCTAGAATTGCAATCCAAACAGCTCATCATTCTGCACAAGCCAACTGGATATCTTTGTTCGCGTGCTTCTCAGGGCGGCGTTCCGACAATCTACAAATTGCTACCAAAAAATCTTCACCACTTAAAACCCGTTGGTCGCCTGGATAAAGACAGCTCCGGGCTGATTCTCATGACGAACGACGGCGATTTTGCTCACAGCATGACGCATCCGTCATTTTACAAGATTAAGCGATACCTCGTTACAATCGACCAGCCACTGCAGCCTTTGCATCGCCAAATGATCAATGATTTTGGTGTGCAGCTTCCTGACGGACGCAGTCAATTGACACTAGAAAGACAACACGAAGGTGATGATTATCGCTGGATAGTGGAAATGAGCGAGGGAAGAAATCGTCAAATTCGGCGAACTTTCGATGCGTTAGGCTACACTGTTAAAAAACTCCACAGAACAAACTTCGGCAATTATTCGCTCGGCGACCTCAAAAGAGGCGAATGGCGAGAAGAGAAATTCACGAATTCATAATTTACTCCGCGACTATTTACAGTTTACGTTAAATATTGTAATATAGCTTTTATGCTAAATTTGGCAGAAAGTGTAATTGTAAAATGGAAACACTAGGGCGCGAATCTGAGCCCTTGTCCTCAGAAAAACTAAGAGCAGTCGTATGCAACCTTAAGGAAGAAAGATCGGATACCAAGAAAAACTGTTCTACGAGAAGGATAAGTCCGACATTTTACCAAAATTCCTAGAAAACCAAATCTACGCCTACATCGAACTTATTAAAGAGGTTGAGAAATATACTACGAAATTTAAATACCCTATATCTGTAGCGTTCAAAGATGACGACAATAACATTTACTACTGCATAAATAACCCCGAAGAAAATTGCTACATAACACTTTACTCAAATCCAATTAGCAAACAACCTCCAAAGGCCTACATCCACAGTTACACCAGAAAATATAATAGCGAGAACGAGGGATATAAACTAGACATAGAGACCGAGGAATTCATAGCAAAAAAAGCGGCCTGAGCTGTTTTGAGGATTTCCTGAAAATAATTCGTCCGTGCGAGGCTTACATAAACAGTGTGCTCGCCAAAAATGTCTTAAAAACTGCTATAATATATAATCATGTCTAAATTACCAACAGTCGCCATCATCGGGCAAGCCAACGTCGGCAAAAGCTCATTATTCAATCGCTTGACGCGCTCTCGCACAGCCATAGTCGCCAGGGAAGCTGGAACAACTCGCGACAATGTTGTTGGTAAAGTCTCATACAAACGACGCAACGTAGATTCTGCGCCGTCAGACGACTATTCTCAATTTTGGCTCATCGATACGGCTGGACTTAAAACTGCCGAGGACGAATTTGAGGCAACCATTCAGGATCAAATTGCTGACGCTTCCGCCGCCGCTGACGTAATCCTCGTAACCGTCGACTCCACTGCATATCCTTCCGACGCCGATCGACAATTGGCCAAAAAAGCCCTAAAAAGTGGCAAGCCAGTCATTCTAATCGCCAATAAAGCAGACTTAAAAGGCTCTCTTCCTATCGACGAATTTAAACGACTCGGCATTAAAAATATCATAAAAACTTCCGCCGAGCACAGCATTGGCATTTCGGAGCTTCTTGATAGCATCGCTGAACTTATTCCGTCAGCCACCGAAACCGCACCTGACGATGTTATTCGCGTCGCGCTAATTGGTCGACCAAACGTCGGCAAAAGTAATCTATTCAATACTTTGGCGGGCAAGCAGCAAGCCATCGTCGCCAACGTCGCCGGCACAACTCGCGATGTAAACCGCGTTCAAGTTCGTTATCACGGTCAGACAATTGAACTGCTCGACACTGCTGGAGTCCGCCGCCAAGGAAAGCAGAAAACTGGAATTGAGAAGTTCTCAGTTCTTCGCACCATGCAAGCTATCAACGAAGCCGACGTTTGTCTGCTTCTTATGGACGTCAATGAGCTTAACGTTCAATTGGATCAGCGCCTAGCTGGGATTATTGACGAGGCGGGAAAGGGGCTTGTTCTGGTCGTCAGTAAATGGGACTCCGTCGAAGGTAAAGACGCTTACACGCACGATGAAATCGCGCCACAAATCAGCTATAACTTCAAGTTCACGCCGTACGCGCCGTTAATATTCACCTCTTCCGTCACTGGGCAAAATGTCGCCAAATTGTTTGACCTAGCGCTTGATATTTATAAGCGTCGTCGCCAAGAATGTAAAACTCGTGCCTTAAACGACATTTTACAGAAAGCCATCGCTGCACATCCGCCAGCTGGTCTGAAAAATTCACACCCGAAACTGCGCTACATTGTCCAGACTGACGTTGCTCCGCCGTGGTTTGTTATTTACGGTAGCAATCTGAAATTTGTCCACTGGAGCTACAAACGTTATTTGGAGCGAACTTTACGTGAAGCTTTCAATTTTGCGGGAACGCCGATTAAAATGTCTTTCCGTGACGAAAAGCAATTAAAAGCCAATCGTGAACGCGTTGCGCGCGGTCTGGCGCCAGTCACGAAAGCCTACAAGCAGGCCAAAAACGCTGGAAAAGGCATATAACACCACATTTTTGACAAAATCTATTGACATTTTATTCTATTAGTGATATATATGTATCAGCTTTTGTTGACAAGTCGAATAAATCCTTATCCGAAAGCGCACCTTGACAAGCAGATGTAAGAAGATTAAGACGAAACTTAAGCATGAAGCGGGGTTTTAGTTGTTGATAGAATATATAATTGACAATTGAAATCTCGTTTCATGCTTGATCATATAGCATGGAGTCTTTGCCAAAAAGCAAAGATGGCGACAATCGCCGTGAGAAAGAGAAGGGGGGGTGCCAGAAATGGCACTTTTCGACAAGGTTGGCTGCAATATCGGTAGCAACACCACGGTTACTATCTACGTGGGACCTGCCACTATCGTGTGGCGACCCGGTGATAACTACTCAACTTTACGCACCTTAGAGGGGGTAGTGTCATGCCTAGAGGAAATTTCCAGCGGTCAGAAAATTACTACCTATGGCAACGAGTTTATTGCTCGCTTGGAATCTTCCAAATTCGTTCCATCACAGAATCCTGAAAATGGACTGTACGAATATAAGATAGACTGCGGTGATCTCACTATAAAATGTGATAAGTTTTCTGCCTTGCTCACGCCAGAACATGTAGAAATCTGGAGCGATGATCATAACAATTTCAGTTATAATCGCCATGGAGGCGAAATAACTGTCACTGTTCCTCTAAGTAAGGCATTCTCTAAAATGGGAGACTTTAAAGAGGGCAGTGTGATTTTGTCTCCTGGTGCGGACGACGTTCACTATGAAATAATGGAACTGAGCAAGAAACCCTTCAAAAATGGCAACACGCGAGTAACCGCCGCTGTCCATAAGTATAAGGACGGTATTTTGCTGAGTTCACACAAGGTGAAAGGTCTCGCGAACGAGAGATTTGTGCCATCACCTTCATCTCTAGCGAAAGCAGAGGGGCTATAGTATCCTGATAACTTACCGTTCCTAACGGTGAGAGATCAGCAACTGAATAGTGGCGAGTAGAAGAGATTCCAAAATAAGGCGTCGTCTTCTGATGTGTCTATATATCTTCATCATCTGCTTGCACTGTTCATTGGAAGTTATTAAGCCCCAACTGGGGCTGTTTTTTATTATATTGACTTTTTTGTTCATGTGTGATATAGATATAAGTAGCTTTTATTGACATTCAGCCAGTAAAAGTCGCCCTATTCACATCGAAAAGAGAGCATACACATGTTCACGCCACTACAAAAAACCGTATATATTCATGCTGTAACATGCATGATTTCGAGTTTTATCACGTTGTTTTTCGTGATAGTTGAGGTTGCTCTCACTAACTACGTGACCACATGCCCAATTGATGCCAACGTCACAACGTTGGTCGTTATCGGGCAGGCGATGTCGTTTGTCGCCCCTGTGTCCATGCTTAGCTTGACCGCTCAAATGAAGCGGCGACTAGGAAGGCTACTAGAGGAAGCGGTAAGTACGGTGACTATGTTAATCATTATTGCACTACTCGCGATCATGAATGTACCCCCAATTGTTCAGGCTTGCTATAACTCTACAGTGATAGCCATGGAAGCATGGGTGTGGATAATCGCGTGCACAACGGCGATTGCAGCTATCCTGCTCCTCTACGCAGGCGCTATTTGTGCATTCGTACTTCCAGATGAGAAGGGCTAGTACGCCCGTCAAGGAGTAGTCCGCTTTGAGACTTTTGGTCTCGGCCAAAGCTCTCTTGGCGGGCTATTTCTTTTGGTTTTGAAAGTTGTTTGTTATGTGTATTGACGTTTTGGCATATTGATGATAATATATATTCCGGCTTTTTGTTGACGAGTTGAGTAACTTGTCCGAAAGCGCACTTTGACAAAGCAGACCTTTGAAAGAGATGATTAAATGCTTCCTCCATATTTCATGGTGGTACATCGCCCCAAAAGGGGGTTATGGCATGGCTCCTCAGACGAGCTATGCCCCGAGACACTAGGCCAATTTTTGTTTGGCCTAAACTAGTAGTTGCTATTGAGGGATACTTTTCACAGGCGATGGCTCGTTGCCATCGCAGTATTATTGATTGCCGTGACAATAGTCATAGCAAAAGCGCTCTTGCTCGTCCCGGGGCTTGATAACTCCGTAGTCGGGCTGCTGACTAGTATTTTTGAGACGTTCCTCCCCGCGAGGTGGGCGACAGGGGCTGCCTGGGTTGCCGGTATGACGGGAGTCTTCCTGATAGGAGACTTCACAGACTACACACCATCACAGAAGTCTCTACACAGTCTCAGAGCAACTAAATGGGGAGTGTATAATGCCCTATTGCTCTTCGCATTATGGGAAGAGCAAGCTTTCCGTTCTGGAAGTGAGAAGTGGAGCTGGCGCGAACGAGTGCGCGCTAGCGTGTGCTTCGGAGCTATCCACGTAGTCAACATCTGGTACAGTTTCGCAGCAGGTATCGCCCTGTCTGTGACTGGTTTCGGTTTTTTGCTGGTATACTTGTGGTACTACCGCAAATACCGTAACCAGATAGTTGCGACAGGGGCGGCTGCGACAGTACATACACTGTATAATGTCATAGTGCTCAGTCTCACTGTCGCCGCAGCAGCAGTCTACTTGGCGATCGATATCGCCAAGATGATGTAGCGATGCCAGCCAGCGAACCTCTGTCAAAGTCTCTGCTTGTCATGTTCGCTCCATAGATGCGTGTCTATGCTGATGAGTCGGAAACGACGAAAGCGAACTTTTATTCAAACATCATCAATTGCGCCGACAAAACTTCACGCGTAATTTCGTCCGCACGTTCACCAATTAGCACAATTTTTGCTGACTCTTCCGCCGCAGAATTAGCTATTTGAATCTGATTTTCCGTTGCCTCCAAATGATGCCGCGCGCCATTATCATCAATGAAACAACCCTTCATTCGCCTGAGTCTATAAGCATCAAAAAGTTCCGGCCAAATTTTTTCCAGAGTCGCCGCAGCAATTTTCATACCAGAAACATCCAGCACTGCATACGTCGGATTGTCTGGCACGACCAACTCGCCGTCATACTTATCGAAAAACGTTAGTAGTCCCGACGGCGTGGTTAATTTACTTAGGTCAAACCGACCGCGTGGTGCGCTGAGTATTTTTCCGTAAGGCAGGGAGCTCAGCTTGGATTCATATCGTAGTCGCTCGTCGTCACTTAGCAAATCTTCTTTGGTTACTAAAATCATATCCGCCGCTTGCAACTCAATTTCATGCGCCGGCTCAATTCCACGCACAATCTCATGTGCGTCAATAACATAAAAACTCTGCGCCAACTCGTACTTATTGAATATTTGTGCATTAATCAATTTCTCGACCAAATTCATCGTTCTCGCCACGCCAGTCGCCTCAATAAACACTGGGGCGGGGGAATTGCGACAAAAGTCAAGTAGCATCCGCGTCAACGCATGCTTTGACGAACAACAAACACAATCGCCAGCCAAAGTCGTCACAACATCCGCCAATTTCTCCAATCGATAACCGTCAACGTTTTCATTAGCATATTCATTCTCAATCACCCGAGAGCCCTTATAGTCACTTTGTTGCAATAAGAATTCAAGGACACTAGTTTTCCCAGCGCCCAACGAGCCGTTCACCAAATACAACGGAACTTTATCGATAATCGCTCGCCCATCATCAAACGGCGCATTAATGCTAAATTCCAAATCATCGTCGCGTTTTGCCATATGCTTATTATACGTCATTTTCACAAGGTGATATACTAAGTCTATGAAAGTCATCTTAGCGTTGGGAAATCCAGGCGAAAAATACACAAACACGAGGCATAATGCTGGGTTTTTGGCTATTGATAAATTTGCATCAGAGAATAATGCAGTTTTTTGCAATAAGCCAAAATTTTCCGCAGATATTGCCGAGCTGAATATTTCTGGAGAAAAAGTTTTACTAGTTAAGCCAACTACTTTTTACAATGAGGTCGGAATTTCCGCTCGAGCAATCTTAGATTTTTACAAATTGACATTGGATGATTTACTAATTATTCACGACGACACGGCACTGGATTTTGGTAAAATTCGAACCCGTAAAGGCGGACGAGACGCAGGCAGCAACGGATTAAAATCCCTTCACGCTCACGTTGGATCAGATTTTTGGCATATTCGTATTGGCACAGATAATTTATTTAGGCGTCAAGTTGGTGACGTAGATTTTGTCCTAGGCAAGTTCAACTCAGATGAGCAAAAGATTCTCCAAAGCTGGATATTACCCGAATCAATTAATTTGATCGAGAAATTTATTAACGGAACTATCGAGCCGTTCAGTATAAAATATTAAACCAGATTCTAGCGTCGTTTTCGCGGCACAATTTTTTTGACGCGCCGTTCTTCAATTGCTCTTCGGCTTGATGTAATTTTGTAGCCGCAGCTTCTTGAAGATTGATCGATCGAGCTTCCAATATGCTGCTGCCGACCGCTAAACTCACGAACAACAAGCCCAAGCCGCCCGTCGCCCATTCTGGCAATTCCAAGTGGAATAATTTGGCAATCATCATCACGCCGAGCGCCATAATTGCCCAGTGAGCGCCATTTTCCAGATATTTATATTTGCTAAGTGCGCCTGTTCGCAGCAAATATACGGTTAGCGATCGAACCCAAATTGCTCCAGCGCCCAGCCCAGCCACGATTAGTAGTACACTGTTGGTAATGGCGAACGCACCAATCACACCGTCAAAACTAAAGCTGGCATCCAGAACCTCCAAATATAACAAGCTAGCAAACGCCGCCCAGCCGGTTTTAATCTTAACGGATTTCGCGTCATCTTCATGGAAAAATGACCCAAATAGCTCCAACCCAATATGCAACACAATTCCAAGAACCGCTGAAATCAACACTAAAGATTTATGCGGCGCCTCGACCGTAAAATACAAAACAGCCGCCACGCTAAGCATTATGCACACCTTAAAATTCTCAAATCGCCCAGCCTTCGCCAAAATCGGCTCAACATGTTGCATCCAGTGAACACGCTTGTTGTAATCGATGAAATAGCTAAGCCCAATCATAATCAAAAACGCACCACCAAACGCGTCAATCATCGGCGACGCCTCGTGCAGAATTTTGCCGTACTCAACAGGTTTATGTAGCGCCAGATTGACAACATCCATAAATCCATGACCGCTCGCAATCATCACGATAGCAATTGGTAATATAAATCGAACGACAAACACCGCCACAAATATGCCAGCCGTCAGGAAGACTTTCTGCCAGACTTGACTCATTCCCGCCAAAACCTTGCTATTTATCACCGCGTTATCGAAGCTAAACGTAACTTCCAAAACCACTAAAATAGTGAATAGCCAAAGGCCGCTAACGCCCATATGGCTAAAAATCAAACTGCCCAAACCTAAGGTTAATAGGACTGAAAACCAGAAAATCCGAAACGGATGATGTGAATGTAAAAGATGCTTCATATTGATTTAGTATAGCATAAGCATGGAGTATAATTTTATATATGGCACAAAAATTGCCAGATGGTCGCATAAAAAAGTTTTTATCAGCCAACAGCGAATTGATCGGTTGGGTGGTTTTTGGCGTCCTTATAATTTCTATTTATCAATTCAGCTCGCGATTCGGCGTCATGTTATTAAACGGAGAATTTGCAGAATGGTGCAATAAATTACTTCCGTCATTACAAGATTTCATCACACTGACGTTAAGCGTAATTGTCGAAGCGGTCCCATTCTTAATTTTAGGAATTATCATATCCGCGCTTATCAGGTACTTTTTATCATCAAAAGATATCTTCAAAATGTTACCAAAAAATACCTTCCTTCGACGAATTGCACTCTCTATGATCGGGCTAATTTTACCCGTGTGCGAATGTGGCAACGTACCAATTGCACGAAGCTTAATAGCAAACGGATTAAAGCCTGCCGACGTTATTAGCTTTCTTTTCGCCGCACCAATCTTAAACCCGATAACCATAATTTCAACCATGACCGCCTTCAGTTTTGACGCCCGAATGGTTTGGTGGCGAATTATTTTTGCGTTAATTATCGTACAGATAACCGCTTTTTATCGTCAGCTTTTTTAAGGAAGATTCCGTTATTAATCCAGAGTTTGAAAAACTTTGCCACTCTCATAATCACGGTTCAAAATTGTCAAACATATTCAGCTCATCACGTAATGAATTCTGGCAATTATTTACTATGTTGGTCTTAGGCGCTAGCATCGCAGCCGCCACACAAATCTTCGTTCCGCGATTCATCATAAACGCCGTCGGCGGCGACATCTTCTTATCTGTCATATCCATGATCACGCTAAGTTTCATCATTTCGATATGCTCCAGTATCGACGCGTTCTTCGCACTGGCTTACGTGCGAAATTTCACGACAGGCTCAATTTTATCTTTCTTGCTATTCGGACCGATGATAGACATTAAAATGATTACGCTGTTAAAAACAACTTTTCGCTGGAAATTTATTGCAACAATTACCTTAACTGTATTCGTCTTATCGCTAATTGTCGGACTGGGGGTTAACTTATATGTACGCTAATCTTACCAAATCAATTGGCGGAATTGTCATTTGTGCATATATTTTGTTATTAGCTTGGCGCGATCAACTCGGATTTTACGTACATCCGCGCTATCACACATTCGCGGTCATAATTAGCATAATCGGCGTTATACTTTTGCTTATTGATATAATGTTGCAATTAAAAAATAAACCCGCAAAAGACAAATCTAGAATTGGCTTGAAAAAAATTACTCCGATATCTTATTTTGCAATAATTATATTATCAGTCGGATATATATTGCCACCAAAACCACTTTCTCCAAGCAGCCTCGCGCAAAAAGAAAGCCCTGCGATTATTGAGCCCGAAAGTCGTTGCGAAACACCTCAGCCGAAAAGAAAAACTCTTCTACAATCTCAATAAACCGCTGGAAAACCGCTATAAATTCTTGCAAAGAGGCTGCTTATTTTAACGGCAAAGATATCACCATTACTGGCTTCGTTTCAAATGATCTGTTAAAAAACTACGGCTATAATTACTTCAATATTGCCAGATACGTTATAAGTTGCTGCACTGTTGATAGCGTGCCTATGAAAATCCTGGTCGAGAAAAACTTTTCAACAGATTACCCAGATGGAACATGGCTAATCGTCAAGGGTAAATTGTCGCAAAAAATCGTTAATAGCCAATCCGAATACGTCATAACCGACGCGCACATCACAAAAATCAACCAACCTAAATATCCTTATGAATTACTCGGTCTGTAAGTCTATTGCACACTTGTTGCAATAAGTTATAAACTATTCGTAGTACTATGCTAAATGAAATATTCGAACGCCACAATCTTCGTCTGACAAAACCTCGCCAGAAAATATTCGATATCCTGCGAAATTCAGACATACCTCTTACGGTCGGCGATATTGCGAAAAACTGCAAAAACATTAACCGTGCCAGCATTTACCGTACGCTGCTAATGTTCGATAATCTGAATATTATAAACACTATAACTATTAGCTGGAAGAATTATTACGAGTTAGCGGAACCTTTTATACCACATCATCACCATCTCTACTGCATCAATTGTCAAAATGCCGAACCCATACAATCGCAAGAACTCGAAAAACTCATAGATCTCATCGGTAAAAAACATAATTTCATAGTCACAAAACACCACTTTGAGCTGGAAGGTATTTGCGAAAAGTGCCGACATATTATAGAAAATAAATAATTTTTCCCAACAAAAAAGCGCCAGGTAAGGGTGGGCATCACCTGACGCTTTTTTACCCTTCAACCCACCCGAGCTACCGTATCAGTGAAGCGTCGCGACTAAAACTCCAAAAGTCCGCGCCTGATGACTATCAATACAACTTTGTACTCACATTAACAGAGGTCGCCTTTGAAAAAGGGCAGTTAAAGGGGTTAGTATGCGCGTAACGTTGAACCGCAAAAAGTGGAGGGTAAGAATACTTAATGCCATTGCGCGCAACCTAACATATAGTTAGAATAGGGGGTATAAGGTGCGTTTGGTTAATGATTACTTAACCAATCGTCCTTGATTATAGCAAACATTTGACAAAGTGTCAATACTTTTTACCACATTTTTTATGGAAATCAATAGAATTACACCAGATGAGCATATTTTCTCCCAGAGATTAGCGCATATTGCCAATCCACCAAAAAGCTTATGTTATATGGGAAAGTTGCCGGAAACAAATGCGCCAGTCGTATCAATCGTCGGATCCCGTAAGCCGTCCGCCTACGGAAAAGAAGTCACCGAGCGATTAGCAACAGATCTGGCAAAAGCCGGATGTGTAATCGTGAGCGGGCTGGCGCTAGGCGTGGACTGTATTGCCCAAAAAAAGCTGCGATTGAAGCTGGCGGAACGGTCGTGGCGGTCGTTCCAAAATGAACTTCCGGATATTTCACCGCGGACTAATTATCAATTAGCCATGAGCATCATAGAGCAGGGCGGCGCGGTCGTTTCAGAATGGATGAAGGGCGATAATAAAATAGTTAACCGCTGGAGTTTTCTGGAGCGAAATCGTCTGGTTAGTGGGCTAGCTGACGGAATTATTATCACCGAAGCTGCCGAGCGAAGCGGCACATTAAACACAGCCTCGCACGCGCTGAATCAGGGGAGAGATTTGTTTGTAGTTCCCGGAAACATAACCAGCCCACTGTCGGCGGGTTGCAATACTTTATTAAAGCAAGGGGCGTATTTGGTGACAGACGCCGACGATGTTTTATCAATCATCGCGCCAGAAAAATTACAAAAAGACAACGGTCAAGAATTGGCAGCCAGCGCAACAATTGAAGAAGCTATTATCATAAAACTCATCTCAGAAGGACTTCGTGACGGCGACGAAATTCAACAAAAATCAGGATTATCCGCGTCAGACTTCGCCACGGCGTTAACTATGCTAGAAATCAACGGAGTGATCAAGCCTCTCGGGGCGAATAACTGGACATTACGATAATATTGCTATTTTGACAAATTGATGTTACTATACGGACTATGAAAAAAGCCCGAGAAGCATCTCCTGTCGCCCATAAAATCGCTAAGGACATCTTTACTATCCCTAATTTGATAAGCGTGACTGGCGCCGCTTTAGCGATACACGGATCTGAGAAAATCGATACAGCTGAAGGACTGGCGGAATGCGCGGTCGGGCGATTAGCTGACGTCTTGGACGGCAAAGTAGCACGCATGACAGGACAGACTAGCAATTTTGGAGCAGCCTTAGACGCCACAACAGACAAAATAATTATGGCAAAAATCCTCTATGAAATGAATAAAAAAAGGAGTTGGCTCCAAAACGTGTCCTTGGCACCGTTGCGGTACTAAACTCGATAAACGCCGTGGCTACGGGAATCGCTAATTTACGTAGTGACGAGAAAGCTGAAACTCGACCGACCAAATCAGGGAAGGTGGGGCTAGCTATGGAAACGGCAGCCTTAGTCGCTTATGCCGCCGCCGAACTAGCAGACAAACGAGCCGACAGTCCAAAGCCCGCCGAGGCTCTACGCAAACTAGGAGCTGGAGCATTCGCCGCCTCGCTTCCGTTCGCTGTACACGCAACACACACCTATATAAAGCGAGCGATTAACGGCAACGCGGAAAAAGAAGAGCCACGCCAAATAATAGACGCCGATCGCAGCTTCAGGTCAATGGCAATGCTCCGTTGCCTCAGTGGTCACTCGTAATAATTCACTTTGCGGTTGTAGCCAGATAGTGATTTGTTATAATATAAAAGTTATGAAAAATCTCGTTATCGTCGAGTCACCAGCCAAAGCTAAAAACCATCGAGAAATACTCGGCAAGGATTTTTCACGTCTTGTCCAGCGTGGGGCATATTCGCTCGATTGTTAAAAAAAGACGAAGGATGGAACACCGCCGATTGACGTGGCTAACGATTTTTTTGCAATTTATGAAGTTGATCCTGAAAAAAAGAAAGTTATCACCGAGCTAAAGAGAAATGTCAAGGCAGTTGGCAAGGAAAAATGTTTGGCTCGCAACCGATGAAGACCGCGAAGGAGAGGCTATTGCTTGGCACTTATGTAAGGTGTTGGATCTTCCAATTGAAACGACCAAGCGAATTGTCTTTCACGAGATCACCAAAGATGCCATAACCAATGCAATTAAGAATCCGCGAACCGTGGATATGAATTTGGTTCAGGCGCAACAAGCCAGGCAAATCTTAGACAGATTAGTCGGTTTCGAGCTCAGTCCAGTCGTCTGGCAGAAAGTTCCGGGCGGCAAGTCGGCTGGTCGCGTTCAGAGTCCAGCGGTGCGACTACTCGTTGAGCGCGAACGAGAAATTATGAAGTTTGAGGGCAATTCTCAGTTCAAAGTAACCGCCATTTTTATTCACGACAATCAAGAATTCAAGGCTGAACTTAATCAAAAATTCGATACAGAAGAAGCGGCAAACGAATTCTTGAATAGTCTGAAGCCTGCCGAATTTGTTGTTAGTGATATCTCAAAAACCCCAGGAACGCGCAATCCAGCGGCACCATTTACCACTTCAACCTTGCAGCAGGAAGCCAACTCTAAACTTGGTTTCAGCTCCAAAGCAACCATGGCTTCGGCGCAAAAATTGTACCAAGATGGAAAAATCACCTACATGCGTACCGACTCGGTGAATTTGAGTGGTCAAGCCATCGCGGCGGCCACCGATTTTATCAAGCGTCTTTACGGTCCAGATTACTCAACGGTTCGCAAGTTTAAGACCAAATCCGCGTCTGCCCAAGAAGCTCACGAAGCCATTCGCCCGACGGACATCACTCTAGAAACCGCGTCTAATAATAGCTATGACCAGAAATTATACGACCTGATTCGACGCCGAACTTTAGCGTCGCAAATGTCGCCAGCGAAGCTAGAAAAAACAACTATTACAATCGACATCAAAGGCAACAATTTACCAAAAAGCAAAAAGCCCGCTCAGTTTGAAGCAAAGGGCGAAGTTATTACATTTGACGGATTTTTGCGCGTTTACGGCGGCAATAAAGATGAGCTTCTACCGAAGTTACAGTCTGGCGATGAAGTCAATTCTCACGACATTACGGCTCGTCAAACATTTACACGACCGCCAGCTCGCTACACCGAAGGTTCGCTAGTTAAGAAGCTGGAGGAACTTGGAATTGGACGTCCGTCAACTTACGCTACGATTATTGACACTGTGCAGACTCGCGGCTACGTTGAGAAGGGTGACAGCGAAGGTCAACCGCGTGATGTAATTGTCCTGAATTATAACGGCGAGGAAGTTAGCCGAAGTATTGTCCAGGAAAAAACTGGCTCGACACGCGGCAAGCTTATTCCAACGCCAAGCGGCGAACTGATTGCCGATTTCCTGACGGATCATTTTACGCAAATTGTCGATTACGATTTTACCGCCAATGTTGAGACGGAATTTGATAAAATTGCTGGTGCCAATCTGGAAAAAAGCACAATGCTGCACGGATTTTACACGCCTTTCCATAAATTGATCGAGCAATCTGGCGGGATCGACCGAAGCAAAGTCGGCGCTAATCGCGAAGTGGGAATTGATCCGAAGACGAATAAACCGATTATTGCGCGATTTGGGCGATTTGGTCCAATGTTGCAACTTAGCGAAACTGACGGCGACGAAAAGCCGCGTTTTGCACCGCTGCCAAAGGGCGCGAAAAATTGAGACAGTTACTCTGGAGCAAGCGCTGGAGATGTTCAAATTGCCACGCGTCGTTGGTCAAAACAGAGGACGGACAAGACATTAAGGCAAATATTGGGCGGTTCGGTCCGTATATTCAAGTCGGCAAATTGTTCGTTTCCATTAAGCCAGAAGATCCTCACAGCATTACTTTAGAAAAAGCGCGTGAACTTTACGCCGCCAAATTAGACGCCGAAGCCGCTAAGAATATTGCCGAATTCCCAGATGGAGTTAAGGTTCTCAATGGGCGATTCGGTCCATATATCACCAACGGCACTAAAAAAATGTCAAAATCCCTAAAGACACTGGATCCGAAAAACTATTACTCACGAAAAAAGCTCTGGAGCTATTAAGCGCCACGACAGCGAAACCAACTCGCAAACGCGTAGTTAAAAAAAGCCGCCAAAACATCCGCTAAAAAAGAAATAGCGTTTTCATACTATCCAATAATTTCGAATAATAAAAACTCTTCATATAATCTATTGCAAAAAAACGTAAAATAAATGCTATAATTTATATCAGCAATTATGGCATTTACCTATTGACTTTTGTCAAATGCAATTGTATAATTAAAAACATATTTTCAATCAATATAACCTGTGGTGAGGCAGAGAGGATGTTTCTAGTAGCATGAGCGAGACAGCAAAAACCGAGCAAAAGCGCCAAATTAAATTCTGTCGTCGATACTATTATTTCTAAGATTCCGCAAGAGCGCGAGAAGGAAATTATTTCTCGACGATTTGGTTTTGTACGACCGAAAAGAAACATTAGAGTTAATTGGCGATATGTTCGGCATTACTCGCGAGCGCGTTCGTCAGCTAGAAAAAAGCAATCTTAACACGTCTACGTGCAGCTGTCGCCGAGGGAGAACTTCCTTCGGTTATTGCTATGGAAAAAAAGAAATTACTTGAGTTTGTCTGAGATGGGACGAGTTGCGCGCATGCAAGATTTGGCGTCACACTTCCTCGGTAAAGAAGCTACTGCACTGACCGCGCTCGCGTGGCGTTCATTTCTGAGCTAGCAGAAAATATTACGATTGTTACAGAGAATGACGATTATTACCAAGCAGCGGCAATTGACACTCTCGGCAATGAAAAGCAAATTAGAGCACGAGTCGAAGAAGTTGTAAAGACCATCAAAAAACACGGTGAGCCCGTTACCGCGGAAGAATTGCACAAAAAATTGGACTATGAACATCCTTCAAACATTGCAGCCTTGGCTACCGTCAGTAAAAAATTGGCTAGCTTAAACGATCAGTGGGGACTAGCCAAATGGCCAGCGGTCAACCCAAAGAACATTCGCGATAAAATCTACGTTGTTTTGGACACGAATGGCTCACCGATGCATTTTTCCGACATCGCCAAGGGAATTCGGGACAGCGAATTTAACCGCCGAAGCGTCACAACGCAGGCAATTCACAATGAACTTATTAAAGACAAGCGCTTTGTCCTAATCGGCCGCGGGATTTATGCGCTCGCTAGCTGGGGCTACAGCCGCGGAACTGTAGCAGATATCATTACCGATATTTTGAAGAATTCCGAGACTCCGCTTCATCGTGACGAAATCGTTCGTCAAGTCCTCGACAAACGACAAGTCAAGGAAACCACCATTCTGTTAAACCTTCAATCAAAGCCGCAATTCAAACGCGTCGCTAAAGCCACATACGTTTTTGAAGAAGCTGCTTAAGCTAAGTTGCAAACTTCTTTCAGAGGTGAGATAATTTACACATAATGCAGATTATTTCTTGGATCATCGGTACGTTATTACAATGGTATGTTTGGATGCCAATTGTGGCAGTCCTGATGTTTTTGACGTGGCGGAATTATCGGAAGATCGAAGATTTCACCCCAGTTGAGAGCGTACTTTTAGTCCTGGAAATCCCACGCACCAACGACAAGCAAGAACTTGCCGCCGAGCAGTTATTCGCCTCACTGCACGGAATTCTTCGCGACAATAAAGAATTGCGATTATCCGGCGGTCACCAAGAGCACATCAGCTTTGAAATCGCCTCAGTCAATGGGCAAATTCGCTTTTACGTTTGGGTGCCAAAAACCTTGCAAAGCTTTGTCGAGGGGCAGATTTATTCTCAATACCCAACCGTTCAAATTCACCAAGCCGACGAAGATTACACCGAGCATGAGCGTAATCATGAAGTTGCTTACTCAACAGAACTAACATTAACCACCGACGAATTTCTCCCGATTCGCACCTTCCAAAACTTCGAGGTCGACCCGCTGGCAGGCATTACGGGCACGTTGGCAAAATTAGAAACCACCGGTGAAGAATTGTGGATTCAAGTGTTAGTCAGACCAATTCCTGACGACTGGCAAAACGCCGCAGATCGATATATCAATAGTATAAAAAACGGACGAATGTTCTCCTTGCCAGGATTCGGCGGCAGCATGCAATGGCTAATCGGTGTACTTGGCGCGTTGTGGCAGCCACCAGAGCAGGGGGTCGGGCAATCAGCCAAAATCGAGCTGTCAGACCGCGATAAAACTCGCATTTCTGAAGCAGAGAAAAAGGCGACCAAGCTCGGCTATGAAGTAAAAATTCGCTTGGTTTATATGGGCGAAAGTCAGACAAACGCTAAGCTTCGCATGCAGGCGCTCGTCGGTACGTTTAAGCAGTTCAACTCAACAAATCTCAACGGATTTCACGCCATCAAGGGCGCGTTTGGTAAAGAATTTATTGATAAATATCGCAAGCGTTCGTTCATCGGCGACGGTTTTATCTTAAACATAGAAGAATTGGCGTCAGTTTTTCACTTGCCACACACCAACGTTGAAACGCCAAATATAGTTTGGGCGAGCTCCAAAACCGCAGAACCGCCGTCCAAATTGCCAGTCTTAACCGGCGAAGATGTCAATGACGACCAAATTTCTGCCTTTGGTGTCACCAACTTCCGCGGCATTAGCCACCAATTCGGTATGTTACGCTACGACCGCTCACGCCACGTTTACATAATCGGACAAACGGGCGCCGGAAAAAGTGGACTATTAGAGCTCTTCGCTTTAAGCGACATTTTCCATAATCAAGGATATGCCATCATCGACCCGCACGGCGACTTCGCAATCAACAACATGAAATTTATCCCCGGCAGCCGATTGAACGACGTGATTTATTTTAATCCAGCCGACACTGCGTATCCTCTGGGATTCAACCCGCTAGAAGTCACGAACCCGAACCAAAAAACCAACATTTCGTCGGAAATCATCGGCGTTTTGAAGCGCATTTTTGGCGATTCGTGGGGGCCACGACTTGAATATATTTTACGGTATACAATTCTGGCTTTGCTGGACCGACCAGAAGCGACGATGCTCGACATTACTCGTATGCTAACAGATAAGGAATTCCGAAAAGAAACGCTGACTTATTGTCGCGACACCGTGGTTCTGCAATTCTGGAATGTCGAATTTGCCAGCTGGAATGACAAGTTTGTCGCCGAGGCAATTGCGCCAGTCTTAAATAAAGTCGGGGCTTTCACCGCCAATCCAATCATTCGCAATATTATCGGGCAGCCAAAATCCACGTTCAATATTCGCCAGATTATGGACGAAGGAAAGATTCTAATTGTCAATCTGTCCAAGGGTCTTATCGGTGAAGATAATGCTGCCATCCTCGGTTCGTTTTTGGTCACAAAAATCCAGCTTGCCGCCATGTCTCGAAGCGACATTCCTGACGTCCGCGACCGCCGTCCATTCTATCTTTACGTCGACGAGTTCCAGAACTTCGCCACTGATTCGTTCGCGACTATTCTGTCTGAGGCTCGAAAATATGGACTTAACTTGACTGTTGCCAACCAGTACATTTCCCAGATGAGCGACACGGTTCGCGACGCGGTTTTCGGCAACGTCGGCACCATGATTTCTTTCCGAGTTTCTGCTGACGATGCACCAATTCTTGCCAAGCAATTCGAGCCAAACTTCGAGGCAATCGATCTACTTCAAATGCACAATCGTAATTTTGTTGTCAATATGGTTATCGGCGGCGAAAAAACTCCCGCGTTTTCTGCCCGCACGCTGGAACTTCCGCCAAGCCAAGCCGACAACACGCCGCACATTATTGAACATTCGCGTCGCATGTATTCGCGAAACAGGGAAGATGTTGAGAAGGAAATTGATGCTATAATAAAGCCTGTTCGCAACCAAAAAAAGCAACCAGCCAAACCTCAACCGCAGCCCGCAAACAACACTCCAGCGGCCAATAGCCAACCGGAAAAGCAGCAACCCGCAGCAAACGACGGCGAAGTTGTTTTGCAAATTCGCGGCAACGATAATGCACCTACAGAAACCGCAATCAACACAGTTACACCGCTAGATTCAGCAACACCAAAAAGACGACGTCGCCGACGAAAAAAGAGCACTACCGCCGCCTAAAAAACTATTCGTATCGCCACTGACGCATATCAGAGTTGTAAACGTCGGTGATTCGCGGAGAAACCAACGTAGAAGTCGGTCCAGATGGCACCGATATGGCGTTTTGTTTAGTCAGGAAGGTGAGCAATTTCTGGTTTTGATATCGTAGGTTTTTTGGCAATGGTTGGCTAGCCACGACCTCAGCTCGCAGCGTAGACATCACAAAACCCCACTCGCCAAATGACGGCACATTGACAGAAAACGCCGTCACATATCGCTCTGGATGAGATGATTTGACGGTGTTCGCCACCATATAAAAAGCGTGCGGAGAGAAAAATGATGACGTCGCCTGCGTCGCCATAACGCCACGCTCCGTTAAAATATTGCCAATTTGACGATATAATTGCTCAGAATACAACTTGGCTAATTTTTCATTCGACGGATCCACCAGATCAATCAACACAACATCATATTTATCCTTGGTAGAGAAGGCGAATTGGAAAGCGTCTTGATTGACAATGGAAACGCGCGGATCATGCAACGAGCGCTGATTTATATCGGTGAGAAGATGATTAGTTTTCGCCAGATTAGTCATCACCTCATCGATATCAACCAACGTAATATGCTCAACGCTGGGATATTTCAAAACATCCCGAGTCAACAACCCATCGCCGCCGCCCATAATCAGCACGCGCTTCGGATTGGCGACTGAAGACAGAGCGGAAGTAGACAATGTTTCGTGATAACGCGCTTCGTCAAGGCTGGAAAACTGCAGATTGCGATTCAAAAACAACCTGGTGTCATTTTTATATCTCGTCAGGACAATTTTCTGATACGGCGTCTGCTGCTGCCACATCACCGGATCCTTGTATGTTCGCTTGTCAATTCCGTGCTCAATTTCCGTCGCAAAAATGAAGAATCCCACCAGCAACATTGTTGCAATAACGCTAATTGTCATTACAATTTTCGACGCTTTCATTTGCTTAAGAATCAGAACCGCAACGCCAATATTCAAAGCCGCCACCAGATACGCACTACGCATTAAGCCAAGATACGGAAGCATAACGAGCGGGAATAATAGCGACGCAATTAACGCCCCAAAATAATCGAGCGCTAAAATCTTGCTAAATAATTTCACCGAAGACTTGCGCCCGAACTCCTGAAACATCTTCATTAAAAGCGGAATTTCCAGCCCAATACAAATGCCGATCGCCAGACTTATGACGGCAAAAATTGGCCAATGCGAACGCGTAAAAACGAATCCCAAATACATCAGCATCACCGAATTTCCACCAATTAGCCCCAGAATAATTTCGTTCGTTGCGAAGCTGGTCGCTGGATGAAGTTTGATGTAATTGACCAGCAGCGAGCCAATTCCCATGCCGAACAGCGTCACGCCAGTTGCCAGACTAAAGCTCAGAATCGAGTCGCCCACCAAATATGATGCGGCCGCACCTAAGATTAATTCATAAATAATTCCGCCAATTGCTACCAAAATTGCCGCCGCAAATAAAGCAACTTGCTCCCGTTTTTTCGTACTTGATCGTGACATTATAACTCCTTTTTATTTACCAAGCCCGCCGCTACTGCCGCCGTAAACACTGCGCGATCCGCCGTGACCTCCGCCATTACTATTGTCGGAATTGTTGTCAAAGATGAACGCAAACAAAATAATGACGATAAATATGGCAATAACTATAATCGTCGTCCAGTCAATCGGCTTAATGGTCCTGCCGAACATCTCCTTCTGTTCTTTGTCGCTCAGTTGAACCTTGCGGTAGGCATCATATTCGCGATTGTTATACTTCTCAATCGTGATCAACTGACGGTTTTTTGGCGCGCCAGTATCCCTCAAAGTAGCGTACGCCATCAGTTCTTTCGGGAAAACTTGGTACGTGTTTTTGCCCTTGATGTTCATAATTTCACCAATTCCAACCTCGTCAACCACCACAACATGATCCTTGCCATCCTGCTCAGAAACGGTGAATGATTGACCTTTTTTCAATTGCGTTGGATCAATTGTCTGAGTGAAACGAATTGGCTCATACAGAGAAACGGTTTGATCGCTGTGATCATATTCCACCCAGCTATCATAATCAGCCAGCCCTGCAATCTCCCACTCTTCCCAGTAGTAAAATCGCTTATCTTTCTTATCCCATTCGCGAAAAAGCAGACAGCCAACAACTCGTAAATTAGTTTTCTTTCCAGTCAATATTTGGTTGATTTTTAAGTCGCGCCTTGGTTCGTTTCATATTACAATGTCATTTCTTTCATAATTATGTTTTTTACACCCAGCAGCTGTGCAATCAGCTCTTTTATTTGTTGCAATTTATCATCATCCAGCATTTTACAAGTTGTCATCGCTATATACGCCACGCCGCTTTCTGGCCACGTATGAATCGCGATATGCGACTCCGACAAAAGCAGGGCAGCGCTGATTCCTTGCGGGGAAAATTGATGCGTTACTGATTCCAGACGATGTAAGCCCGCCAATTCCGTAACATTTTTTAACATTTTCTGCAGCTCATCCGCGTCATTAAGTAAAGCAGAATCAACTTCGCTTACCTTTATGGTTATAGATTGGACCGCAGACGCATGCATATTATAGTAATTATATCACCCCTAGGGCGTCAGGAGTAAAGGTGAAACGCGGCTCTTAGGGAATATCGGTATTTAGATTGTTGAGGAATTATAACCAAATAATACAGAAAAAATCCCCGAATCCCATTACCGGGATTTAAGTGGGGATTCTTCTGGAAACATCCCCTCAGAGGATGAACCTCTTAAAGGGAGGGGATATTGATAACTCCACTATAGCAAACAATCCTCAAGATATCAATGATCAAATAGCCTGTAAATTTCTTAGAAGACAGATAATAGGGCGAAATACTCTTTATGAAGGTAATGTGCGAAGCCAAGAAAAAAGCCGCCCAGGTGACCTTAATGGTGCGCCCCGTGGACAAGCCGAACGGGAACTGGGTGACTTTTCTAGTGAAAATATAGCACAAGAAGCCCAGAATGTCAATGAAGAGAATAATCACACCACGACAAGAAAATCCCCCATGGAGCCAGCAGGGATGAACCCGTCAACTGAGTTACACCATCTAGGGGATTCTGCTCGTAATATAGCACAAGAATCCCAGAATGTCGACGGCGGCGGTAACCGTGTCAGTGCTACTCAGTTGGCGAGATATGACCAAAATAATACTTGCACAATAATATTAAGTGGGGTACACTGTAGTTACAGTCCCTTAAGTAAGGATTGATCAATATCTAAGTTGTTTTAGGTTTCTATAATAATTTAGTAGAAATACTAAAAGCAAAAGCTCTAATCCGCTCACTTGTTGAGCGGATTATCTTTTTATGAGTAAAATATTTACGCTTTTCAAATATTCTATTTTGGTTGTATAATTGCATTAAATTATCTCACAAAAAGGACCATCATGACTCAAAAATATTCATATTCACCAAAAAAATATTCACTAGGTCTAGACATCGGGACATCTTCAATCGGTTGGGCAGTACTGGACTTAGATAAAGAGCGCATCCATGATTTAGGGGTGCGCATTTTTGAGCGACCAGAAGTACCAAAAACCGGCAAGAGTCTTGCCGAACCGCGCAGGATTGATAGATCCAATAGACATCGACTAAGGAGACGTCGACAAAGGCTTAATTATCTCAAGCGGTTCTTTATTGATAACAATTTGATATCAGAGAGTCGCATAAGCGATATGCTTAGCCCAACTCACCCCAAAAAGTGGAGGCCAATCTATGATCCCTACGCTCTACGCATCAAAGGTTTGAATGAAAGACTCTCGCCAGAAGAGCTATTCGTAGCTCTTTATCATATAGCAAAGAGACGTGGATATAAGAGTAATCGTATATCTGTAGAAGAGCAGGATATTGAAGGATCTCAAGTGTTATCAGCTATTTCTGAGAACAAACTACTTTTGGAAAAAGTATAAGACAAAAATCGGTAGCCAAAGTACTTACGCTTGATGAAAAAAATTTAAGAACAATAAACGTAATAAAAATAAGCACATATAAAAAAATTCATTTGTTCGTAAGAATTTTTGAAGATGAAGTGATGTTACTTCTTGATTCTCAGAAAAAATTTGGCCTTAAACTACCATATGAAAAGATACAAACCTTGCTGTACGGTGATATAAAAAATGGCAACTACAATGGTATATTTTCACAGCGACCATTCATGACAAGTGAACTGATTAAAAAGATGCGTGGTTATTGTGAATTCGAGCCAGAAAAGCCTCGCGCACCAAAGGCTAGCTATAGCTTTGAGCTATTTCGTCTCGCCCAAAATCTGTCCCATCTTCGCATTGTAGTCAATCGAGAGACTCGACAGTTGTCTGAGGATGAGATCGCAAAAATAATCGAGAAAGCAAAGAACGTCAAAGTACTAAAATATGAGCATATTCGTGACATACTTGGATATACGGACGACCAAAGCTTTAGTTTTGCTCAGGGTATGATACGTGGCAAAATTAAAAATGACGACAAAAAGAACGGTGAAGGCAATAAATTCGACTCAATGATATTTTACCATACCGTCAAAAAAGCTCTCGAACAACATCCAAAAGATTGGGACATACTAGCTGCCAATAATTTTGAACTATTAGATACAGCAGGGTTAATGCTGACGGTAAATAAAGACGACTCGAGTTTGCGTACAGAACTATCCAAATTAAATATAAGCACCTATGCCGTTGAAGCACTTTTACCAATCAACGTTAGCGGCTTTGTCCATTTGTCATTTGACTCTCTCCATAGAATAACCCCATGGCTACTAAGAGGATTAAACTATAGCGAAGCGGTTGAAAAGGCTGGCTACAGCTTTTCTCAAAGTCTTTCTGGCAACAAGAAGAAATTACCGCCATTGTCAGAGAAACAAGCAGCACAAATTACTAACCCTGTTGTCAAGCGTGCAGTGTCTCAGACTATTAAAGTAGTTAATGCAATTATCAGGAAGTATGGCATGCCATACAGTGTAAAAATAGAAACAGCAAGTGAGCTGGCAAAAAACGCCCAAGAACGTAATAAGATAAAAAATATTCAAGACGAGAATGCTGAATATAACGAAAAAATTAAGCAGAAACTTATCACTGAATTTAATATACCAACACCAACAGGACTACAAATTACTAAGTTTAAATTACGTGAGCAGCAAAACGGTGTTAGCCTTTACTCAGGCAAAGAAATAAATCTTGAAAATCTTTTCGCCGATGAACATTATGGCGAGATAGATCACATTATACCATTTTCACGCTGCGGCAACGATGGATTAAACAATAAAGTTTTGGTTTTTGCAGACGAAAATCAAGAGAAAGGAAATCTGACACCATACGAGGCGTGGGGTGGAGATGATAAAAAATGGACACAATTTGAAGCACGTGTAAGAGCAACCGCTGGATTACCAGCCGCTAAAAGAGATCGCCTTCTGTCAAAAAGTAAGCCAGCTGAAGATTGGAATGTCCGTGCGCTCAACGATACTCGATATATTTCACGTTTTTTACGTCAATACATTCGTGATAATTTAGATTTTCCTAAAATCGAAGGCAAGACTGGCGCGCAGAGAGTCTTCTCGCCAAGTGGACCAATCACTTCATATTTAAGAAGAGTGTGGCATGTTGGCAATAAAAATCGCGATGATAATAATTTGCACCACGCAGCTGATGCTTGTATTATTGCCGCGACAAGTCCAAGCATTATTCAAAAAATATCAAGTCTTAATAAATACTACGAATTATTCAAATATACTGATAAAAACGAGATTGTCGACAAACTAACAGGAGAGGTTCTTGATCGTAATCAATTTGAACAGCATATAGCAGATCTTGAGCCCTGGGATGATTTTGGTAAGGAGGTGCGAAAACGCAGTAAACTATATAATACACCAAGCGAACTCCATAATGAACTAACTGGCCTAAAAAACTACGACGAAGAATTTCGTTTGAGTACACTGCCTATATTTGTTTCACGCATGCCTAAACGCTCCGGAAAAGGCTCGGCAAATGATGCGACTTTCAGATCGCCTAAAATCGTAGCAGGTTACATTGACGAAAAAGGGAAACCCGCTATTGCACGCAAACATCGAGTGTCGCTCCATTCTGTAGATCTTAAAAAAATTATACGATTCACCAATTCGTGAAACAGATCCTAAACTGTACAAAATTTTGGAACAGCGACTCAAGGATTTTAATGGCGATCCAAAAAAAGCATTTGCCGAGAGCGTTTACAAACCAGCAAAAGACGGTAAGCGTGGCAATATTGTACGCAGTATAAAAATATATAACACACGAGATTCAAGAAGTGGATTCTTAGTTAACAAGCAAAGAGCCTTTGTGAATAATGGCAAGACTATTCGTCTTGATGTTTATAAACGCAAAAACTATAAAGATATATACGAATATTATTTTGCTCCAGTCTACACTCATTTGATAAACACTCAAAGGATTGAGGTTTTGCCAACACCTACTGGCCGGAGTAAGAACGAAAAGGCAGATTTTGATACTATCCGAACAGAGGATAATAAGATATATGCAACACTAGAGAATGGATTTATAAAGCAATTCTCCATATATCCAAATGACTACGTGCGAATATATTTTGATAACGAGATCGTTGAAGGATACTACGTAAAATACAACACTAACGACAGTAGTTTAAAACTTATAAAACACAGTGACACAAGCAAAAACGATAGCGACTTAATCAGCAAAGTAGCTAAAACCGCCACCCTCATTGAACGTTACGACATTGCCGTCCTCGGCGATAACTACAGGTGGCTATAAATGGCCTGGCGCGTCGTAGCTATCGAAAATCCTGCGCGGCTTAGTGTGCGTGATAATCAATTAGTAATTACACAGGAAATGGAATCTACTCTTCCAATTGAAGATATTGACGCCTTAATTTTAGACAATTACAGATCAACTATCACGACAAATTTGCTGACAGCGTTAGCTACAAAAGGAACAACCACTGTAATATGCGACGAAAAGCATTTGCCCGCCAGTGTGCTTTTGCCATATTCACAGCATTCACGTCAAGCCAAAGTTTCGCGTCAACAATTGTCCATGAGTCAGCCCTTAAAAAAAGCAACTATGGCAACAAATTATTATCAGTAAAAATCACAAATCAAGCAGATGTCTTACAGGATCGCGGGCTAGACGATTCTACTTTGCGGTCTTTGGCTAACGATGTTAAATCGGGCGACACCAGCAATCGCGAGTCAATTGCTGCCAGAATCTATTTCGACCAAATACTGGGCGACGCTACACGCCGCAAGCCGATCTGGCACAATGCCGCGCTCAATTATGGTTACGCGATGGTGCGAAGTCACATTGCCAGACATATTGCTGCTCGCGGACTAGTTGCCTCACAGGGGCTATTTCACCACAATGAGCTCAACAGTTTTAATCTAGCCGACGATTTGATTGAGCCGTACCGTGCTACTGTCGATTTATATATCTTCGAAAAAGTTGCACCACTTCATGTCGGCGACCGCGACGCCAGCCTTACCAAGTATGATCGCGAACTTATTATTGACATATTAAATTATTATGTTATAATCAAAGGTAAGAAGTTTACTATAAAACATGCGGTTGAGCGGACGATTGAAAGCTTTTATTGAATGTATCGAAGTAAAGGAGGCGTGTAAGCTTCTTTTGCCAAAAATCGCCTCCTAACAGGGAAGGGATGTCATATAAAATCATGAGGGTCGCAGTATTTTTTGATTTGCCGACCAATACCAAAACAGAGCGCAAGGCCGCCACACAGTTCCGTAAATTCTTATTGGACGACGGTTTTGATATGCTCCAATACAGCATATATACGCGACTATGTCCAAATCGTGACGTTGCAGAAAAACATATGATGCGAATTAAAAGGCACGCTCCAGACAGCGGCTCGGTGCGATTGCTTTATTTAACAGAGCATCAATTTACACACATGCACGTTATTGTTGGCGAAAAAACCACCCAAGAAAAGTCCGTTCCAGCTGGGCAATTAGCATTTTTCTAACCAAAAATCCCCCTCATAACAGAGGGGGATTTAAGGAAGTATTATATCAATATCTAAATTGTTAGGGAACTATAACAGCTACCGTGCCAGTAGGCGGTGTTTATACATTATATCAATATCTAAATTGTTAGGGAACTATAACCAACTAGTTCAGCCTTAGGTGTGCCAGTAAATTATATCAATATCTAAATTGTTAGGGAACTATAACCACAATTCTAAAAAAATTCATCATGCGATAATATTATATCAATATCTAAATTGTTAGGGAACTATAACACATTCACGGTCGTGCCTCCAAATCGCCGCATTATATCAATATCTAAATTGTTAGGGAACTATAACCTTTCATCCCAGGGGTCGCACTTCCGTGCGATTATATCAATATCTAAATTGTTAGGGAACTATAACCTAGCAGGCGCTGGGCTTGGCTGTGGTGCTATTATATCAATATCTAAATTGTTAGGGAACTATAACTTGGTTCTTTACGGATTTTCTTTTTGGTATATTATATCAATATCTAAATTGTTAGGGAACTATAACCAATAATTGCTGTAGGTGCTGGTGTGAAGAATTATATCAATATCTAAATTGTTAGGGAACTATAACCGCTGTTGGAGAATATTCTATTTCCGCTGAATTATATCAATATCTAAATTGTTAGGGAACTATAACGTATTTTGTTTCCCAAAAATAGAAGATATTCATTATATCAATATCTAAATTGTTAGGGAACTATAACTCCCACCGTGCAAGGGTTACTTGAGATTCTATTATATCAATATCTAAATTGTTAGGGAACTATAACGCCTCCTCAATGAACGCCATGTCTATTTCTATTATATCAATATCTAAATTGTTAGGAACTATAACTTTTTCTTCGTTGGTTGCTCCCTAGATATTATTATATCAATATCTAAATTGTTAGGGAACTATAACCTGTTTCAACAATATTATCCAGCATTGTTTATTATATCAATATCTAAATTGTTAGGGAACTATAACCTTCGCTCCTTTCTTCGGTTGCGGTTGTGCATTATATCAATATCTAAATTGTTAGGGAAACTATAACTATAGGTGAAAGTAGTGGTTCAGGATATTATTATATCAATATCTAAATTGTTAGGGAACTATAACCTTGATAGTTATAGTTTCATTGCAATTGCAATTATATCAATATCTAAATTGTTAGGGAACTATAACTACAAAATAAATTATGTTGTTTTTTTGTAAATATTATATCAATATCTAAATTGTTAGGGAACTATAACCATATCTAGCAATAGCCTGTCTCACTAGTGATTATATCAATATCTAAATTGTTAGGGAACTATAACGTCAAATGCCGACACAACCATTTGGTAAATATTATATCAATATCTAAATTGTTAGGGAACTATAACATAGAATACGTTATATTATCGTTTATTATAATTATATCAATATCTAAATTGTTAGGGAACTATAACACGTAAACCCTGATTTAGAGGGGTTTTTCAGATTATATCAATATCTAAATTGTTAGGGAACTATAACCTATGTATTCTTTTAAGCTCCTCAGGCTCTGATTATATCAATATCTAAATTGTTAGGGAACTATAACCTGGTCAAGCGTATAAGTAGCGATTGTACTATTATATCAATATCTAAATTGTTAGGGAACTATAACCTGTAAGTCTTTTGCCTTGCCATTCGGTCTATTATATCAATATCTAAATTGTTAGGGAACTATAACGGTCGTAAGGGGCAGTGTTTAACCACCCCTATTATATCAATATCTAAATTGTTAGGGAACTATAACGCGTGGTGTTTGACGAGTATGCTGTCCTTAATTATATCAATATCTAAATTGTTAGGGAACTATAACACTTTTTCCATTCGACTTTTTTTCGACAAGTCAATTATATCAATATCTAAATTGTTAGGGAACTATAACTGGTTCTACCTCTAATATGAAGTGTGAAGAATTATATCAATATCTAAATTGTTAGGGAACTATAACCTATAAGTTGGATAAAAAAACTATCACTTGATTATATCAATATCTAAATTGTTAGGGAACTATAACTATAGTTGTTATGAGAAATTATATAGGTGAATTATATCAATATCTAAATTGTTAGGGAACTATAACGCATTTTTCTTCCCAAAGCCTGAAGATATAAATTATATCAATATCTAAATTGTTAGGGAACTATAACTGAGAAGCGTAAATTGCGTCAAGTCTCACTATTATATCAATATCTAAATTGTTAGGGAACTATAACGGATTTTTAGAGATTGGCACAACTTTGTTTCATTATATCAATATCTAAATTGTTAGGGAACTATAACTAAAGACGGTATTAACAACAGCCGTTTATTGATTTTTTTATGGTGGCAGTAGTAATATTTACGCAGAAGTAGGTAGCGCCACCCGTATTGGACAGGAAAAGCGGACCTACTTCTTTTTATGATGAATGAATATTTAAAAAGTCCGAAAGCGCGACTTTTCTATTTTCGCTTAGTCTTTTTTTATTGATATTGACCAGCAAAAATTATTATGATTATAAGTAACAATACTGATATCATTAATTCGCCCATCGTAAAAAGAATGAAAAAAATAATTCCATTATCAAGTATTTTTAGTTCCGTTTGCCATATTATCCTCCTGCCCTCATTTTAGCATAAAATACGTTGTTTATTTTACGCGCTCATTTATGTATTTTAGCTTATCAAATGTATAAATGTATTACGAAGTCGCATAACACCATAACAATATAGCCGACTAAGCGTATTGCGGAATCTAGCAAATAGCGACAAGAGGCTTGCGCAATCTCTTAAAAAAAGTAGTATTATGGCTGGGCGATTGTTGTAATTTGCAGTCGTCGTTATATGAAGACACCTCAAAAACGAGGTGTCTTTTTTGACGGCTTTGAAAAAAATAGTAAATACATTCCAAATACAAGCTTAATCGCTGAGTCTATATATGCTATCACCTCTAATGGGATATCAGTAAAAAAATATCCTACAGAAATATTGATAGCACAAATAAGACCTAAATATATCATTGATTTCCATGCACAAAAGAATACGGAAAAATGTAGTGGCTGCCACCTTCAGCGCTCCCAAGCCAAACCATTAATCGCACTTTGAAGTCGCAAAGAATGTCCCAATTTGCAAAGCACAAGATAAATAATAAATAATTGGCATAAAGATACTTTTGAAATTCACCAAGACCATCAGACAGCCTATCAACACCTTTTATTCATGTTAATTGAGAAAAATTAATAACATATCCAATACTAAACACTTGTATATTTACGTTTGCTTTCTCCTATATAGTGCAGTTATTGAAATAAATGCTGCTTATTACAATTTCATACAGCCCACACGCCTCTTTATAATTGAATCAACTTTTCGTCTTTATTAGTAATTTTAAAATATAAACATTCCGATAAAATTATCACTATTATTATATCACCTGCAACAATAAAAGCCTAAAACCAAGCATTTATTATCAACATATGATAAACCTAATCCTGTATGGAACGCTTTATACGAGAAGTTATGAAGCTGCAAATTATTTTTCCAGAATCAAAGTAAGTCAGGGACTGACGGCAATGCATGCCTGATTAAAGCCCCACAAAGAAAGTATGCATTAAAAATCTTGCGCAATGACGCCAGTGAATTATCGTTTTACAAAAACACTACACGAAGCAATAAACGGATGTGTAATTATACCTCAGGCTCATTTAAGCATGTTTTTGGATCACGAGATAAAAGGGCAAAGCTGGAAAGCGGCTTTCGCGAGAATAAACGGCAAGTCTGTAGATTTTCTAATTTGCACCAATGATATGAAGCCTCTCATAGCTATTGAGCTTGATGATAGTACTCACAACCAGCCCGATCGAAAAATGCGCGACGATTTTGTCAATTCGATCATGTCCAATACTAATATGCCCCTACTGCGATTTAAGGCAGGCGAATGGAACAGTGAAATAATTAAGCACAGAATCACCCAAGCTCTTTCGCAAAATTAGCGATTAAAAAACAATAGAACAAAATACGAACTAATTATTAGTTAATTTTTAAGCGTGTATGAAGCCGAATCGGCTGAGTATTTATATTGATAAATTTTTGCACAATAACAATTATAGCACAAATTATAAATCCGAACCAATGCAGATAAACCAATATACAACATAAAACACACCAAGCCGACAAATAGGGCGGTTTATAAAACAATAAACGACAAGTAGGTTGATTTGGTGAAAATGAGATAAATTTATCGCGAAAAAAGACGATGAAATAGTCGTGTTTTAGATATAGTTTTAATGTCGCACAATGTACCTTTTACGAAATAATAAATACCACATAAAGATGAATATACATATGTCTACATATATTCGCTAACACCTTAAAAACGAACTTTTTCTAGTAATTCGGCCAGGGGATTCTCTATTATATACAACCTTATAAAACATACTGTCTTTTATAAAAATATACACCAACAAAATACGAACTTAAAAATATTTTTAATTCCAGCACTATACATGCCGGAGTGCTACATTGATATTTTTACATCAATATAAACTCTGAGTATGCGCCGTAAACTCGTTAAGTTTTCCACAATACATTTATATTATTTGACATTTTTATATTTTTATTGCCCTACTCCCCTAGCTTATCATTTTTGCGATTATTTGACTTTTGCATATTTTTATATTGTTATATATTTTTCTACGCTATACAGAAATAGAACAAAAAGAGAACTTACTCTATTCAGAAGAGAAGTTGACCGCCCTACTTATAGAACGACCTCTGATCTACCCTAACATCTATATACCCTGGCTTCGCGCCGTTATTATCCAAATAACTCAACGTAGCTATCGCCTGCTTAACCTGAGCTTGGGCAGACCTATCTACCGTCATACGAATCTGAGTCTCCCTGCCCTCGACTTTAAACCAGACTTGGCGCACAGTATTAGCTGGCAGAACAACCTCTGAAACATTCATTTTATGTTGCGAAAATTCAGACATGGCTTGACCAAGGAAGCTCAAGAATTGACGATTGATAACTTCTTGACCACCTCTAGTCGGTAGGCCACTCTCATCACGAACAGCAACCGTAGGTGCGGCAAAATAATTCTGCTCAAAAGTAACACCGCTATCATCAACAAAATAAATCTTATCCCCAGAAGACCACTGAGCCACCGGCTGCCTAAACGTCAACTTAACGGCTGATCGCGCTAGAAAATCCCCCTCTACGCGAATGTTTTTTACTTCAGGAGCTTTCTGTAAAAAGAATTGCTTTAGGTCATTATTATTGAGGAAGAACCGAAACCTCTCCGCTGGATGAGCGCTGTAATATTCATTAAGAACGCCCACGTATTTATTAGCGTTGCTGGAACTTTTTGCGTCGGGAGTTTGGATTGAAATATTGATTGTCAATTGAAGCAAAAGGAATATCACAACAAGCAGACTTACCGCAGTCGCAAACATTTTCCGCATTACACGACGACGTTTTTTCACCAATTCGTGAGTCTCGAGTCTCTCAGAAGTCTCCAGAGGAGAGGATGTTTGGCGGCTATTAAGCGTCCTGTTCCGACGATACGATTGGGCGGGCAAATCCTCGTAATTCTCAGTCCGACGACGCGCCGCGATTTCTCGACGACTTAGATTCTCGTCCGATTTTTTCTTAGAGAAGGGGAATTTCACTTTCGCCTGCCCTGCCTTCGCACCGTAGTAAGAATAATCTTCGCCATATCTTTAGCCGCGTTTGGCTTGGCAAATTTACCAAAGTTATCGCCCAGACCTTTAAGAATTTTCTGAGATTTTAATACGCTAATTATTTTTCGTGCCAAAATTTGATTGTCCTTATCCAACTCATCTTCGGGAACTATCAACGCCGCCAATGCGTCTTGGTAAACCTTAGCATTTTTCAATTGATGCCCGCCCGTCAAATGACCGTTGGGGATGATGATTGTCGGTTTATGTAGCGCCGCCAATTCCAAAAGAGTGGTCGCCCCTGCCCTAGTCACGACTATATCCGCAGCCGCCAAAACTTCCGCCATTCCTTTATGAACAAATGCCTGCAATCGCCAACCCTCTCGCTCGTCGGTTTGTTTGAGAATTTCTTCATATTGCTGATTTCCCGATATCAAAAATACCGAAGCCTCAGAAAGCAGGTTTTTCCTAATTGCTACAATCGCGGAATTAATTCGGCTCGCACCAAGTCCACCGCCAGTGATAACAACTAGCGGTTTATTAATATTGAAGCCCAGTTTTTCCTTCAATTTTTTCCGCTCTACCTCGGAATACGGACGAAAATCTGGTGATACTGGAATGCCAACATACGAAGCTTTTTCTGGCGGGTAATTGTAATATTCAAGCGGCGCACCCGTACCAATTGCCTTAGCAAATGGACTCAGCAAGCGATTCGTCAAACCTGGATGCGCGTCAGAATCATGCAAAACCAACGGGATTCTCAATAGTCGTGCCGCATAACCTACCGGTAAGCAAACATATCCGCCCTTAATGAAAATAACATCTGGACGCCACCGCAGGAGCTTAAATAGACTTTGAAAAAAGCCAATCATCACCTTAAAACCGTCGCGCAAATTTGGGAATAAAATTGACAGATGCAGATGAAATGAGATACTTTTTCCGTGATATCGGCGTAATTTTCCAGCAATAATCAAATCGACCGGAATATCCTCGTCGAACTTAGCAAAAATCCCGCGTGCGCTGGCGCCAAATTTTTTATCACACCAAAAACGAAGCTCGTGATCACCAGTTTTCTGTAATTCTCTAAATACGGCTACCACTGGCGTAACGTGTCCGCCTGAGCCGCCGCCGACCGCTAAGATCTTGGCCACTTTCACCCTCCTCTAATGCTTTATGTGACGTATATTTGGAAATTTGGAAAACTAAACCGAGCGCTGCCGCGATAAACAACATGCTTGTACCACCATAACTTAATAATGGTAATGGAATTCCTGTAAGTGGCGCCAAGCCCGTCATTGCGGCAATATTTAATATTACATGCGACGCGATCCAACCAAAAATTCCTGCCACAATTAGCCGCAACGTTACGTTCGGAAGCCTCGCGGCTACGTGCAGAATCGACAATAATAACGCCGTAAATAGCGCCAATATAGCCATTAAGCCGACAAAGCCAAAAGTTTCTCCCATGACAGCAAAAATTGAGTCGTTAGTCGCCTCTGGAAGATATCCTGTCGCCTGAACGCTTTTTCCAATTCCAAGCCCCAGAAGCCCGCCAGAACCAATTGCAATTCTGGCTTGCTGAATATGATAATTCTTGTTCTCCTGACTACTCGTCCCTTTATGGCTATCGCCTTGCACGAAAGTCATCACGCGCTCAATTCGGTGTGGCGACGTAAAAATCATCACCAAACCACAAAGCGCAACAATCGCCAGAATCTTCTTAAAAATCTTCCAATCAATTCCAGCCACTAAAGTCATTGATAAGATAATCGCTATCAACGAAATTCCCGTTCCCAAGTCTTTTTGCAAAAAACACAATCATCAGCAGCGACAAGCCGGAAATAATGCCCAGCGGAATGATAGTTTCTTGGATATCGTTCAATTTTTCCCTGTTGTGAGCGACGCCCTAAAAATCCCGCCAAAAAAACAATAGCACGCCATATTTAAGTAACTCTGCCGGTTGAAAGCTACCTAATCCTCCCAGATAAAAACCATCTATACGCGCCGTTAGTTTCTTGCGCAAACGACAAATGAAGTACTGCGCCTGAGAGAAATAGTAAAAATACATAGCGCAAATCCAGTGTAGAGAATGTATTTTGATCTCTCACCAGTAAACCATTTGTACGGCGTAAAATAAAAACGCAGAAAAAGCCACGACAGCAATAAGCACACTCGTCAGCTGCTTGCCAAAGAAATACGTATCACTATAATTCGTGCCATAAGCATAATTCATCACGTTGGCGCGTTGCGGACCCAGCGCATACATAACAATCAGCCCAAGTAGCAGCAAAAGCCCCATATAAAGCACAATCTGGTACATCGGTCGATGACTTCGAACCGGCTGAGCGATAGATTGACGATTTTTGGCAACCGAATTACGCAATATGACCTCCAGCAAGCGCCAACATCACGCCAATAAACGCCATCACACAGCCAATGACCCAGAAGCGCATCGTCACTTTAGTTTCTGGCCAACCAATCGCCTCTAAGTGATGATGAATCGGCGCAGATAAGAAAATCTTTCTCTTAAATAATTTCTTGCTGACGATTTGAGTCAAGCTCGATCCCGCCTCGATTACAAATAGTAGTCCAATCACGGGAAGTAGCAATAACGAATCGGTTAACATCGCCACAACACCTAAGCTGGCACCATAAGCAAAACTTCCAACATCGCCCATGAAAAATCGAGCTGGATAAATATTGAACCACAAATAGCTCAAAAGCACACCAACAACTGTAAAGCAGAATCCCGCCAATATGACGTGCTGTTGTAATAAAGCAATCACACCAAATGCTCCAAAGCTAATACCGAGCAGCCCGCCTGCCAGCCCGTCCATTCCATCAGAGATATTAACGGCGTTACCGGTAGCCACCACCGCAAATGCAAACAAAGGAATTATCAACCAACCAATATTCACCTCGCCCACAAACGGCACATGAAAACTCGCCACGCCCAGTTTAGCAAAGAAGAACCAACCAAGCACCACGCCAATCAACGTAATCAGCGCAAACTTCACTGGACTGCGAAGCCCAGCCGCGCCGCCGCCCAAACCACGCAGATTGATGATATCGTCAATTAGCCCGACAATTCCGCCACCAACCAACGCCGCCAGAGGAAGCCAGGTCTGCGCTCGGTCTAAATTGAAGAAAATCGTCACCACAAAGATTGAAATTACGCCAATCACTCCAGCCATCGTCGGAATGTTTCGCCGCAATTTTGCCGCTTGGAATTTGGCAAAAACCTTTAGCTTTTTCCCATCAGTGCTTTCCGACCTTTGACGCTTCCAGAAGCGATATCGATAAGCGAAACGTATAAATTGGCGTTAAAAACATCGCTAGTAAAAACGCGCCGACGCTCAGTAAAAATACGTGCGTCAATTCGTTGGTCATTGTTTGTAAAGCTATTCCCATATTTATTCCTTTGGTGCTATTTTCATATAATCAATCATCCAATTGGATATATCTGTAAAAATTGGTCCAGCATGGAGATTTCCCTGTAAGTTAATCCCTCTTCCCGGAGCCGCTACACGTACCATTATGACATATTCGGCGCCATTTTTTCCACCGCCATAACCAATATATGTAGCAATCGTTTCTTTTTGAGTGTAAGCGCCATTAACCACTGTTTCAGAAGTACCAGTTTTTCCACCAATTTCATAGCCAGATTTATCACTCTTTGACAAGAATGAAGATCGGCGCGCCGTCGTTAGCATCGTTCGCATCTGCGATGACGTACCGCCGCTTACGGTTTGGCGAATGACTTTATTTTCCGACGATTTCAAATTGCCAGATTCGTCAATTGCACCAACGAGAATGGTTGGTTTGTAATATTGACCGCCGTTAACCAGCGATGAAATCCAGCCGCGACTTGAACCATAGTCAAGTTCATACTTTGCCCGTAAGTCATAGCCGAATAACGAACCTCGTTTCCTTCAGCGCTATCTGGCGGATAAATATAGCCCGAAGCCTCGCCCAGCTCAATTCCAGTTTTAGCGCCAAAACCAAATTTATCGTGATAATATTCATACAAAGTCTGACGAGCCGGCAAATTAATCTGCGAGCCATTTCCTAATTTTCGAATCGCGGTAATCGTACCAACGTTGAGCGAATTATTGAATGCCCCCTGAATCGTCATTGGACCGCCCAAACCTCTCAAGACATTACACATCGTGCGGTCAGCGACTTTAATACAATCGGTATTATTATATGTGCTGGACGGTGTAATAACGCCCTTGTCAATTGCCGTAGCGAAACTAAAGGACTTGATAATCGATCCCGGTTCAAACGGCACCATCGACGCGCTATCCACAAACACCGACCCGTTTTTCTGCTTAGCAAAATCCGCTGGATTATAAGTCGGATAGTTCGCCATTGCCAGAACTTGACCGTTTTTCGGATTCATAACAATCACGCTTCCTTCGGTGGCGCCAGCTGCTTCAATTCCTTTTTTCAACGCCAATTCAGTCTGGTTTTGAATATTCCTATCCACCGTCAGCGCCAAATTGTCACCAGATTTTGCCTCGATTCGCATATTATTTTTTCCAACCGTCAAAGGTATATTCCTCACGTCAGTTACAGATTGCAATAGCCCGTCCCGACCCTTAAGCTGCTTATTCAAAGAGCCTTCGATGCCATATTGACCTTCGCCAGCCGCATTCACAAATCCAAGCACGTGCGCGCCCAGTTCGCCCTCAGGATAATTTCGAATAGAGCTTTGCTGGTACAACACACCCGCAAAGTTTTTCTTTTTCAATTTTTCCGCTTGAGTCCTGGTAATATTCTTCGCCAAAACTTCATAGCGCGACTTTTTATTATTGAGGCGTTCAGATACATTTTCCGTCATTTCGCCGCCAGCAATTTCCCTCAGACTATCAACAAGCTGGCTCCGCTCTTTATCGTCAATCGACTGCGGATCCGCAATCACCGTGTAGACCGCCTGATTAAGCACCACAGGAACTGGCGTTTTTCCGTCCATCATGTAAATTTTCCCGCGCTCCGCAGGAATGATAAATTGACGCTGCTGACTCGCCCGCGCCAACTCCGTATATTTGCCATATTGCAAAATCTGCAATTGAAATAATCGCAACACAAAAGCCGCCATCACTACTAGTAAAGCGATGGCTAACCAACCAGTTCTTGAACGAATAAGCCGCTGCATATTGCTTATTTTATTATATCACTATTGAGCGTAATGCGTTTCAGTTGTCGTCATAGCTGAAGCGACATTGCTATTCTTCACCTTCTCTAGCGCCGTCAAGCGTGCATTCTGAACTTCCAATTCTGACTTTTTTGCGCTTAGTTCGGTGATTTTTGTATCCAGACTCTGAGCTTCATAGCCGTAAGCCGTAAGCCTGGTTGCCTGAGTAAGATAAATCAAGCCCAGTACTGTAATCATCAATGCAACTAGCACTGTATGAGCAACAGGACCAAGTTTGACCTGAGACTGAAACGTGTAGAATTCTGATTTCGGCGCAATTGACCGTGTGAGCGTCGTGAAGTAAATGTGGTGGTGTTTGTCATTTGTCTCTATCTTTTATGTTTATATTTGTATTTAACATAACAAACCAGCCCGCCCGTTAAAGACAGGCTGGTTTCTATAAGGTATATTCCGGAATACGCTTTAGTTTAGCCGCGGCGTACTGAAACAGTCTCTGCCTTGTCTGTATTCTGGAATTCTACTTTGATGTGGATTGGCATAATAGCCTCCTTCTTTTTGTTTTATTTTTTCACGGCGTATCGAAATTTTGCACTTCGACTACGCGGATTGTGAACATCTTCAGTTCCAGACACCGGTTTTTTCTCTGGGACAATTAGCTCGGCCTCATATCCAGCCATCGCTTGCTCGGAAAAGTAACGCTTAATCAACCTATCTTCCAAGCTATGAAAACTAATTATCCCTACTCGCCCGCCCTTATTAAGTAAGCGTGGCAAAAGTGGCAATAGTTCTTCAATCAGCTTAAGTTCGCGATTGACTTCAATGCGTAGCGCCTGAAAGGTACGAGTCGCAGGATAATGCTTCATGCTACCGCGACCAACGGTTTGCTTGATCAGATCAGCCAGCTCAGTCGTTCCCTGAATTGGTCGAGCTTTTACAATTGCCTGCGCAATTCGCCTTGCCCGTCCGGGATTTCCTCGCCGTAACGAATAATCAGCTGCGTCAAATCATCAACCGAATACGAATTGACAATATCTGCCGCTGTAATTTCCGTCCGATTGTCCATCCGCATATCTAGCGGACCGTCAAATCTGAACGAAAAAAACTCTCTCTGCTCTGTCAAGCTGCGGTGACGACACCCCCAAATCAGCCAAAAATCACGTCAAACTTACGCCCCTGCTTGACTAAATCTTGCGCCGCGCTCACAAAATCTTTGTGAATTAAAGTTACGCCTTTTTCAGCCAAATCGCCCAATGTTTTAATCGCGTTTTCGTCGCGATCTACTAACACTGAGTTCAAGTAATTATCCGTCCTATTTAAGAATGCCCTGGCATGGCCGCCATAGCCAGCCGTCAAATCGAGATACGACTCGCCTTCGACTGGTTGCAGCTTGCTAAGGGTTATCTCCAAAAGTACGGGAACATGAATCGGTTCGCTTTCTTGAAGAAGCTTTTCCGACTGTGGTGGATGTTCTTTAATACTCATCATTATTCCATTATACAGAAATAATGCTCGAGATCACCTAACTGGATATTTAATTCTGGCTTTTTTGTATTTGTGTTTTGTTTGTTTTTGTTGTCTTAGAGTGGAAATTTGTTGATTGTCAGTAACAACCATGCTTTCCAAAGAGACTTATGTGTGAGGTGGAGTTTTTTTGGGAGGTGTTTGAGGAAGGTGCGTTGCCGTTTTTAATGTGGAGCAAATTGCCACATGCCATTTTCAAATACCCAGATAGTTGATCTCGAGAGGTTTTAATTGTTAAAGTGCTTAGCTAATCTACTATTCCGCGTTCTCGGCCGCTATTAGCCGAAAATATTCCCCCGCTCGCACAGCAACGACTTCTCTGTCAATTCCAGCGTAGTCGAGCAAATGCTGCTCAATCGTCACTCGTCCTTGTTTTTGGTCGAGCGCCGATGCGGTTTTACCTCGTCGGAATTTAACGTTCAGGTCGGCAACTCGCTCATCCAGAATACTTCCCGTTAGAGCACTTTCCACTTCCCGATCCCAGATTTGCTGTGGATACAAGTGGAGATATTTGCCAAACCCGCGAGTTAGCACGACGCCTGATGCAAATTCTGCTCTGAGTTCAGCTGGAATTGTCAAGCGCCGCTTGTCATCCAACTTACGCTCAAAGTAATCTGTCTGCACGTCGTCCTTCCTTCGTGGTAGATTAGTTGTTTTTTGTAGTGGATGTTTGTTTTTGTTGGTGATTTTCCATCAACTTTCGTTCCACTGACTCCACTATACTACCCACACCTACCCACTTGCAAGCCCTTTTTATGACTTTTTACCCATTTTTGCATCAAATAAAAACTTTTCCACATTTTTGTGGAAAAGCCTAGTGTTGGGTTGATGTAAGTCTACGCTATTAATATCTCTCAGCAAATTCCCTACTTGCCTGTCTCAGGACCTCATCAATCGCCAGCGCGTCAGGAGAAACTTCCAACGCCCTACGGTTAATTCCGTATAGATATAAATTGTCCAGATCTCGCACGCGGCTCAAAGCCACATAACCCATACCTTCAACAAACGCCTTTCTCAGGTCAATCTTAGCCGCATCCAGCGTCATTCCCTGACTTTTGTGAACCGTTATAGCCCACGCCAAACGCAGCGGCACCTGAGAAATACTCGCTCGTTTGCGCTCTCCGTCTCGCAATTCCCAAACATCCGGTACCATCGTCACCCGACGACCATCTCGAAACTCAACAACCGGATATTCCGTCAGCGGCTCAAAATCAACTACCGTGCCGATACTTCCATTGGCATATAATTTTTGCGGCGAATTTTTAACCGCCATCACTAACGCGCCCAGCTTAATCACTAAATTTTCGGGCGCCAGAACCGACCTTTGCAGATTCTCTACATAAATTTTCGAGCCCGTCGTCGTTTGCTGATACGAGCGCTCTTCCCCCGGCAATTCCGCCAATTTTTGAATATTGATATCATCAACATCAACGTTTACAGTGTGTAGTTCTGTTATATCACCATCTGGCGGCTCAATTTTCGTGCGCGCCAGCAATGCCTCGACGTGACGTCGCCTAACATCGCCAGTTCTTAGAGCGGTCAGAATCTCCAAAAGCTGCTCATCATTCTGACGATATTGTCGCTCCAAATATAAAACTGCCGGCCGAAGTTCTTGCCAAGCATCAGAATAAACCACAAAACCGCCGCCCTGCTCGTTCGGACGGTTCACTGGCGGCAATTGGAAAAAATCGCCGCTCATCACCAACTGAATACCACCAAACGGCTGATCATTTTCCCTGACGGTTCGTAAAACTTTATCAATCATATCCAGCCGAAAATCGTGAAGCATTGAAATCTCGTCAATGATCAACACGTCGGTTTTAGAAATCACATCACGCCGCGTTTTTGACAATCGTTCAAAAAAATTGTTCGGCAAATGATCACTCACACCAATGCCACTCCAGCTGTGAATCGTATTGCCACCAAGATGCGTCGCCGCCAGACCAGTTGTCGCTGTTACCGACACCTTTTTACCGCGTTTTCGCGCCTGCACAATAAAATTATTCAACAGGTGAGTTTTACCCGTTCCAGCCGCGCCAGTCAACAACGCCGACCGACCGCTCAGCAGAATAGCCAACGCTAATTCTTGGTCCATTTTAGCCTCGTGGCGGTTCGCCTTCTGGCTCGCCGAGCAACTTCTTCGACTTAATTTCGTAACGCTTGCCCGTGATTTTACTCTCGATATAATCCTCGTTAATGAGATTTACAAACATATCCAAATCATTGCCGTCCATGATAATAATCGCGCCGTTATCATCGCTCATCAATTCCAATTGCATCTCATCGGCATAGTCCAAAACATCTTCCTGCTTAACCGCGCCGATTTCCAATTTCTGCAATTTATTAATCGTCTTTTTGCGCTCCTTCACCAACGCGTTAAGATCCATTCCCTCCGGAAAACTTAGCTTATATTCCTTCTCAATTTCCGCTACTTTTTTTATCAGCAATCACCTGCTTTTTTTGTATTCATAGCCAAACATTCGCTCAAATTTTTCCAGGATTAAACGCAAAAATATCTTTACCGACAATCAAAACTTGATTATCATCTGGAACCTTAAAACCAACCTCCGCATTAAACGAACCAAATTTGCCGTCAGAAAATTCCCAAGCCAACGCACTCTTTAGCGTCTGACCTTGCTGGATTAGCTTAACCGTATAAAATACTGCGTCAGGGTTGTTCGGATCAGTAAATCGCGCCACAATTCCCTTCATACGCTTGAATTCGTGTTCAGTTTCCGAAAAACTCCACGATATCATGGCGCTCGTGCTCGATTAGATGAATCAGAGTTTCAGCTCGCCCAACCTTTTCCAAGTCAGTTCTCAATAAAAACATTGTCTTCTGATTCGCTCAATTCATAATCGCGAACACTCAATCCAGTGCCTGCACCCAAATTGACCTGATTGATATAATCAAACAAGAACAACGGCCTGAGCTGCTGCTCAACATCGCCTTTTATCGGCATAAAAATACGGCGTGTAATTTTTGCTAAATAAGAACAGCTCTATCTGTAAATCGTTCTTTTTTGCGTCGTTTTGATTTGCCCACAAAAAAATATCAGTCGTTTCCCTCACTTCTTCCATTTTTCTAGTATAGCAATTTTTATCAGATGTCGCTAGCAGTTATTTAGCCAATCTTTCGCCTTCACGCGCCCGATTAGCCCATTCGTCCGCTAGTTCATTCCCTTCGTCGCCCTCATGACCGCGCACCCAACGCAAATCCGCCTGAGAGTTTGAATATAATTCGTACAATTCGCGTACAATATCCAGATTTTTAATCTCGCCGCCCTTCTTCGTCCAGCCGCGCTTTTCCCAGCCCGGCGCCCACTTGGTAACCACGTTAATCCAAAATTCACTATCAGAATAAATCACACACGGCGCGCCATTAGCGTCTTTCAATGCCGCAATTAAAGCTTTGCCCTCCATGCGAATATTAGTAGTATCGCCATCTTCTGACCCCAAAATGTAAGGCTGAAGATCACGAATAACCGCAAACCCACCTGGACCGGGATTCGGCGAAGCAGAGCCGTCAGTATAGTAAGTTGTCATTAGTATGATTATACACTAATTATAGCTCGCCTGGCTATCTTGCGGGACTCACTGTTTATCTTATTATAGTCTTCATAAAATTTACGAACGCGCTCACGACTTTGTTTTGTTAAATGAGATTCCTTCTCCTCATCAGCACAGTTTGTAAAGAAGTCTTGCTTACGCTGCCAAATATCAATTACCTTCTCTGCTGTTTCATCACTCATATTGACCAAATCGCCGTAAATTTTCTGCAGCTTAAAGAAAAAGTGTGCCGCCTTTTTATCAGTACGAGCCACCAGACGAGCATCTGGCGTAGAAAACTGCACTTCAAACGGCGCATACGGAATTCTTCCATCGTCAGTTTCATAGAATCCTGTAATCTTCGCATCAGTAAATCCGCTGCTACTATCCTTAAAACTGAACATTTTCATGTCAACGCCTGGTATCTTATCGATAATTTTCTGGCGGATCTTCTCCTGAAAATCCGAAGAACCCTTAACAACAAAACATTCGCTTTTCCGTCCTGGAGCTGGATATGGAGTAATCTTACCGCTGTTAATAGCCTTAATCACGGCATCAGCATAGGCATCGGCTAGCTGCTCGTTGTCTTGACAAATTACCGTCATACCGTATAAGTCGATCGGATGGAATTCCCCCGAATCCTTCAGAGGTTGAGAACGTTTATCGTAATAGCCTATGGTCTGTAGTAATTTTTTACAATACGAGCCGCGACCCTTACCTCGAGCCCTTACTTCCAATTCTGCTCCATTAGGGGTTTTTACAGTACCAGATCCAAAAAATGTACTATGCGAAGAATTGGTATTTACGGCAGGTTTCAGATCCGACTCCCCTAACAACTCAGAGAACACGCCATTAAAGTTACCTATAGCAAATCAAATCGTGTAGGATCAGTCGAATACCTGTTACCAAAATGCAACGACACAACCCTGTCCACCTCATTCATGATCGAATCGATATCATTACTCAAGGCATCTTTGGGATATAAAGCATCGCCAATATTACGACCCGTCATAACACCAATTTCATCTTTTAGCTCAGATTCCAAGTTATCCAGCCCAATAATACTGCATACTGGAATTAAGAAATTTTCAGCAAATACTGCACATTTATACGCGAACGCGCTATGATAAGGGGCGACTTTTAAGTTAGATAAGGTTATAGCTCCAGCAATCATCGCAGTCTCCAAGCCTATACCTTTAGCTCCTTCGCCTTTTGTTGAGAATACCTTTATCAAGTTATCGAGATGCGGTGCTGGAATTGACGGATTTTCAGCCCACGGGCTCTTACCACAATCATCACCGTCCACGTCTAAATCGTCAGGAATTGTTTGATTGTCCTTAAGCTTTAGCGCTTTTCCTGCTAGCGAACCCTCATCAATATCTTCCATGTACGACAAAAAAGCCTCTTGCAAGACCTTATAGTCCTCAACTATACCTATGACAGTATCCTTGCTAATCTCTTCAGAGGCGCCATCTAGCGACCTCATAATATATTCAATACGTCGCCTATCACTCAAACCCTCCGGCATCCCGATAATAATCTCTGCAGCCAGTTTACGCGACGGAGTTAAGTGATCTCCGCTAAATGTCTCCACCAATCTCATGGCCGATTCTCTACTTTCAAGAGAAAAGTCAACTTCGCCTTGATTTTGAAGATCGGTAGTATTGTCTAATGATTCTTTACTTTCCATAATATAGCTTGTGAATTATATCACAAACTATAAATTTTTGCAATAGCTAGACGATAGCGGTTATCTATGCAAAATAAATCCGCATCAATTCGCGCGCCACCCTGTCGGCATCGTGACGAATCAAGCTGCGTTGAGCCGCCAATGGGTCGCTGCTGGAATTCGTGTTGACCCACACGTCATCAGCAATCAAGCGCTTGCCCGACGCATAATAATGCTTTTTCTTCAGCAATTCCTTATCCCACTCGACCAAATATTCGCCGTCGTGAGCATATTTCTTTATCAATTCCTCTGGCGGGCGATGGTTATTGTAAAGCACATAATCCATATTCACCCCTGAAAATCGCTCAATTTCATCCGCAAAATCCGCCACGGTAAATCCATCAGTCTGCGTTGGCTTGGTGACCAAATTGCAAACATAGACTTTCTTCGCCTTCGTTTCGGCAAGCGCCCGAGTAACGCCTCGAACCAACAGCGCTGGCGCCAAACTACCATACAGAAGTCCCGGCGCAATCACCACCAAATCGGCATCCAAAATCGCTTGACGGGCTCGCGGGTTAATCGTAGCTGGCGGTTTAAGCTCCAGCCACGGACGCTCGCCACGCGGAATCTTAGCGATTCAGCCGCGTGTTGACCATCAACAACCGTGCCGTCCTTCAGCTTAATCGACATTGTCGTATCATCCAGAGTAATCGGATAAACTCGACCATTGACGCCCAAAACTTCGCTAGCCAATTCCACTGCATCAGCAAAACTCCCCGTCATCTTTTCCAGTGCCGCCATGAATAAATTGCCGAACGCGTGGCCTTTCATACTGCCCTCGCCGAATCGGTAATTGAACAAATCGCGAACTTTCGGCGAAGTACTTAGCGCCACTAAGCATTGCCTGACGTCGCCCGCTGGCAATACACCCAATTCATCGCGCAACACGCCAGTTGAGCCACCGTCGTCGACCATATTGACCAACGCTGTAATGCTGTGTGTATATTTTTTCAATCCAGAGAGCAGCGTGAAACTTCCCGTTCCGCCGCCAATAACTACAACTTTTACCCCAAAATAATCACTATTAGAACCATTTGTCATGCTTGAATTATAGCACTCTGGAGAATCTAAACCAACGTGCCTTTTGGCAACGCCCATTCCAAAAACGGCTGCTGCTGACAATCAATCGCGTTGATAATGTGTGTGGCAATTTTCGCAGGATCGTTGAAAAATATATAGTCAGCCGGAAGTTCTCGACCGTTCCAAAACGGAGTTTTCATAGCACCAGGCAAAAATAGTGCGACTCTGACTGGAAGTTTTTGCTCATCTGCCTGCATTCCCAAACTTCGCGCCAAACCCGCTTGAGCGTGCTTCGTCGCAACATACACAGCTTCATCTGAGCGCGCTTTAACGCTACTTGTCGACCCAATAATCGTCAGTACAGACTTGCGATTCTGCGTTGACATCTTACGCCAAGCCCATTGAACCAGCGGCAACGCGCCCGAAAAATTAACTTCCGCCATACTGCGAACGCTCGGCTGATCTTCAAAATTGCCGCGCCAGCCATATCCGGCCGCCCACACAAATTGGTGAATATCATCGCCGTTTAAAATCTGCTCTATTCGCGTCGACGCCGACTCCACTTGATCCGAATAATACACATCCAGAGGAAAGCCCTCACCGTGCTTCTGCGGATTATGAGTTTTACCTAAAACCAGCACACGCTCGCCGCGTTCCCGCAGCTGCTTCGCCATTTCCAAACCGAGCCCACTCGTCCCACCAAGAATAATATGCATATGGTTATTATAGCAATGGCAATATTAAATGTAAATTCCGTATCTAAGCCTCGACCACGCTTCTGCCAGCTCCTCGGCTGAAAATTCCTTGACAGGATCCAGCTCCTGTAAGGGCGTTTCCAAACAAATCCCAACAGCCACGGCAGCCACTCGCCCCATGAGATATTTCGCATTATCTGAAGAAAAATAGGCATCCTTGTCGAAATCCCCTTTCATTCTGCCGAAAGACTGCACACCCAGCTTATCTCGCCAGCTTCGCAACTCAATCCTATCATACGGAAACTGAGATGGCGATTGTATGGATGTAGACTGACTAGGGAGACGCTTCTCCGCTAATTCAACGTGTCCCGAATATTTATCATCACGACTAGCCAATATTATGCCCATGTCAAAAATCCGACCTTTTTTAATAGCTAATCTGGTCAATAGTGTAAATAACGAATTCTCATCGACTTTACTGGGGTCACCGACAATATTCTCGATTGTAACTATGGCGCTGTAATTATCAGTCTTCTTCATACGTTAAACCTTATGCATTAGCTATATCAATCAAAAGATACGCCGCCTGTACTTTTTTCCATGCCTGATATTCTATACTATTTTATGGAAAAAGTCAATATTATTCTGTCGGCAAACTATTTGCGCCACACAATTTCTGCCACTCCAAATGCACTTTATATCGAAGCGGTGCACCCGACTCGTTCTCTTGGAGTCGCAACTCTTCAGGATCCATAAACATCACTTCGTCCGCATCGACGCCAGCTGAAAAATCAAAGTTTTCCGTCCACACACGACAAGAAAAACAAATTTGGTTAGCATCAATTCGCTCAATATAAATCTCGTCCGACGCGTCAAAAAGCTGATAGCGAAGATTACCCTTATAGCCAACCTCTTCATACAATTCCCGCTTCAAAGCCGACTCAAAAGTCTCGCCATAATCCATTCCGCCGCCAGGAAGATCCCAAAGCGGCCGCCCGTCCTCTTTAACAACCAAAATCTGCCCAGCGTCATTATAAATCAGAGCCTTTATGGAAACACGATAGAGATAATCGCGCTTGATAGCACCTTCTGAATCGTGTGTGATGAGTTGTCCGTTTATGGCGTTTGACATAATAGCAATTATATCACGATTATTTACTCAACTACCACGTAAGTGTTCTTACGTTATTATATGAACTTTTCTAGCTTAAAACCGGCATACGTACCGTCCTGTCGATATGCTTCCTCTCCGAGAAACGACGGAATTGCCCCAAGTGTATCACTGTATACAAAATTCTCAAGACCAGAATCCATCCGCGCTTCTTCGGGTAAAATTTTTCCCTATCATCTTATAAAAAAAGTATGCTCTCGATCTGATACTTTTTCCGTCTAGATATTTCCGAATATCCGTGCAGATCCGTTCATATAAATCGGCATTCAAATGAGAATTTGGCACCTCATAAGCCACAAAATGCGGAGCTACAGTCGTGATATCATTAAGCGGCTCAACAACTAACACATCTTTAATCGCACTCGCATTAATAAAATCACGAGAGACTTTATCTTCTATGTTCGCGGTGATTAGCAAATCTGGCTGCTCAGCAGTGGTCGTATGAAAATCTAGCACCAATTCTGGCTGCAACAACTTAATTCGATCCTCTATGGCTTTCGATCGTCGTGCTTCATACGTATCCAAATTAGACCCATAGCTCCTATTCAAATCAGATTCAACATATCGAACGTTCTGCGAATAAGCTCTGGGATTAGCCACCATAAAATCAACATATTCCAACAGCTCCGAACGTTTATTCAACATATACGAAAGCACGTTCGGCCCTAACAACTCATTGCCATGAGTAGAAATAATTGCAGTATTTTCGTCATTACGCCTCACTTTCTTTAATAACTTTTGATGCCAAGACTAATGCACTACCCGGATTAGAGAGCTCGGGAAACCTTTCCTTTAGTGATATGTTATCGCCTCTTAGGTTACGATTAGCAGGGTCACTGACACCATAAAGACCCAACAATTCTAGTTCTTTATCCGCATTAAGAGGAAATGTCCCATTATAACGATTGAGTATACCTACTGTAGATGGATTTCTAGTATATGCAGTCAGATAGGTTGGTCTCTTGTTTTCTACATAATCAGCTACTAATTGTCCACCAAATCCATTACCCTGATATCGTGGGTCTATTGCTATGCCTACAAGCTCCACCGCTAAACTGCCAACACACGCACTGTACAAAGCAAATCCCTTCAATTCACCATCAACATAGCCCAACTGTATGCAATCAGACTCCAAAACATGTGCCTCTGTATCTTGATACATTGCAGACTCAGACTGTTCAAATCCTAGAGAGGCTAGATAATTCACCCCCCATTTGAGCGTCGGTCATACTGTTTGGCTTAATAGTTAAAATTTCCCTCATAAATTTATCCTCCTTTTTAGTATAAATCCATTTTACACCATAGATATATTTATACAATATTGAATATGCTAGCGTTTTACCATATAAGATCCTTGATCTTCACTCGCCTCTGCTCCGTTGTATCTCGCTCACGAATGGTAACGGTGTCATCTTCCAGCGTCTGAAAATCGACAACCACGCAGTGCGGCGTACCAATTTCATCCTGACGACGATAGCGCTTACCAATGTTTCCATTGTCATCCCACATAACACGTCCAGGATTTTTCTTAGATAGATTAGCGTAAATTTCACGCGCCTTCTCCACTAGTTCCGGCTTATTCTTAAGTAGCGGCGAAACGGCAAATTTAACCGGCGCCAAATGTTCTGGAAGTGCCAAATAAACACGCTTACTGCCGTTCTGCTCGTCCTCGCGATACGCACTCGACAAGACCGCCATCAGCGCCCGCTCAACACCAAAACTCGGCTCAATCACGTGCGGCACAAACTTTTCATTCGTCCCCTTAATCGTATATTCCATACTCTTTCCGCTGACGCGCTGAATGTTCATCAAGTCAAAATCAGTCCGATACGCGATTCCCATCAGCTCTTCCTTGCCAATTGGAAAATCGTATTCAATGTCAATCGTTTTCTTACTGTAATGTGCCCTGTCTTCCGCCGGAACATCTAACTCGTGAATATTTTTAGGGTCTAATCCCAGCGTCCCCAAAAACTCGTGCGTCGACTTCAACAATTCATCAAACGCTTCCTGCCAATTTTCTGGATTGACAAAATACTCAATCTCCATTTGCTCAAACTCCCGAGAACGGAAAACAAAATCTCGCGGCGCAATTTCATTACGAAACGCCTTGCCCTGCTGAGCAATTCCAAACGGCAAGTCTGGATAAAAACTATCAACAACGTTCTTAAAATTGGTAAAAATTCCCTGAGCGGTTTCTGGGCGAAGATATGCAACACTGTCTTCACTTTCGGTGGCGCCAACGATCGTCTTAAACATCATATTAAACGTGCGAGATTTACTCAGTGGATTTCCATCTGGGCTTTTAATTCCCCGTTCCGCAATCACTTCGTCCATCTGCTCCATCGTCAAGCCGTCAGCGTCAATTCCATTGTCCTTAAGAATGTGGTCGGTACGATAACGCCGATGATTAACCATATCTTCGCACAATGGGTCAACGAATGTATCAACGTGCCCACTTGCCTTCCAGACTTTCGGATTCATCAAAATCGCCGCATCAACGCCATATATATCGTCGCGCTCATCGACAAACATTCGCCACCATAAATTCATAATGTTGCGTTTCAATTGAACGCCCAGCGGACCGTAGTCCCACGTTCCAGACAAACCGCCGTAAACATCCGAACCCTGATAAATAAAACCGCGGCGCTTACACAGGCTAATAATATCTTCCATTTTTGCTTGACTCATCAAAAAACCTTTCTCCATGTTGGCAACATGGCGATTCACATTATTACCAAAATTATACCATTTTACTGACAATTTTACACTGCGGCGTGTTGTCTGGCGGTCAACCAACAATCGTTTATAACCTCAGTTATTCCGCCGATTTGCGCCACATTCGCGAGTGGTTTTGCCTGAATTAACCTCAGTAGCTTAATAGCGTCCGCACCCAAATCGCCCTGCTCTGCCAATCTCAAACCTTTTTCCGCGCTATCGTACATATATTTTTTATCAGGGAGCAACGGCGCTGTCGTCACGTCCGTTCGAAGATTAAGCTCATCTCCCAGCAAACTCGCGTATTGCAAATAAAACCACGTTTCAATCAATTTTTGGTTTATCGCGGGATTATTCAATTGCTCTAAAACTTGACTCAGTACATAATACCACTCTGGTTCGTCAATATTTTCACTCGCCGCAGAAACCAATTTCATTACTGAATACGCAAACTGCATCCGATCGTAATCCTCCAGAATATGCCGATAAAACGCCGACAATCGAGCGGAAGTTAATAGCCCCAAATCGCCCCGACCAGAACGAATAACCACGTCGCAAATCGCGAATAATTCAATTCCGCCCGCTAATTTACTGCGCTCGCGTCGCACGCCTTTGGCAATCACACTGCGTCGACCTTTTGGCGTTAATAATTGCAAAACTCGGTCAGCTTCGGCGTAGTTCGTTCGCCTCAGAACGATCGCCTTTTACTCGTTCACTCTGCCCCTGTCATTTAGAACCTCGCGAAAAATCGCCCGCGCCCCATTCGGACGCATCGATGTTTTTATTCAAAATCGCCTTCACGCCAAGCGGACGCAAATCATCCATTTTAACGTCGATATTCGTACAAACCACAATCGGCAAACTCGCCAAATCCGCGTACGATCGCAGCTCATTCAACAGAGCAATCGCCGTTTCACCAGCTAACAACATATCCAAAATTAAAGCATCAGGTTGCCAATCGTCAATAATTTCAATCGCCTGACCACCAGAAACCGCCACTCGATGTTCCGCCCCAACATCCGCGGCAAACTTGCCCATAATATCCGCCCAATTCTTATCATCTTCAACAATTAACAACTTTTTCATATCAAGCTCAGCTGCCGACTAATTGGCATTTCTACATAAAAAGTCAATCCATCACGGTGACGAATCAGGCCAATTCGTCCATTCATCGCCCGCGCAAATTGATTCGCCACGTAAATCCCCAGCCCGCTGCTTTCTGGCCTTGTTCGCACGGTTTTTCGCGTTTCCATTTCATCAAGCAAAAGCCGATATTCCTTCAAGCTCATCATCGGCCCAAAATCCCGCACGCTCATTCTCACAGCATCTTTTGTCGCCTTAACCGAAACCTTAATCTCCGATCCGTCCTCCGTATACGCCAGCGCGTTATTCAAAAAATTCGCTAAGATTCGCCCCAAAAGTGTTCGGTTCGCTAATATCAATTGACTATTTCGACTGCTCTTAGGCCAGCTAACTTTTCGCCCGTAAAGCATTACATTGAACTTTGTTTCCATCGCTACTTGCTGACATAAAGCCAACGGATTGACCGGTTCAAGCGGAAATAACGACGGTGTTAAATTGGCTGAATTTGCCAAATCGATCGTAAGCTGCAACGCCTGCTCAGAAGTCCGAATAATTCGTTGCTGAATCTGAGTTTTATCGGCAGAACTGGTTAAATCGTCGTCCAACAATAATGCCAATTGTCTAATCAAAGCCAACGGCGTTTTCAGCTCATGTGCCGCCACCAAAACGCTCGGCAATCCACCAAAATCAGCATCACTCCACTCTTTACCTGCCATACAATTCTAGTATAGCAAATATGTCTCGGGTTTTTCTATTCAGAAATTTTTACAGTGCTCAATATAGTATGAAAATCTGGCTTAAACGTGTCCGCGTCGGTTGAAAAACGAATAGTTTTATCGCGAACTTTCATCAAAACCACAGAGCCGCGCAATTCTTTCTCAAACGTGCCGTCAATTCGAGTCGCTGAAATTCCATTAAACTCAGTACTACTTGACGTCAATTCACCCTTCTTTAGTCGTGATTGATAATCGTTCAGCACCGTATCCATATTCTTATTGATAATCTCTAGCCTCAGCGCAAACCGACTATTTTTATTAGTTGTCGAAGGAACTGAAACTGGATGAAGATAAGCTTTGTAATCACCCCTGTCGCTGCCGTCATTCCCTACATATACACTCCAAGTCTTTGGATACATGAAAGACACTCGACCATATTCAGCAGGACCGACAAATTCAATACGCGGGTTTTTTGCTTCTTCAGAAAATTTCTTCTGGTCTGATTCGGCTTGTTCGCTCTTCCCCTTAGCGACTTCAATCGCAACTTTACTATCAACACTGCTTTTTTCTCGGGAGTATTGCATATACGCCCAAATTGCCAAAGATCCAGCAATCAAAAACAATATCAGACAGCCGATTGTGCCGACCATCCAGCCATTAACTGAACCACGCTCATTCTTATCTCTCGTCATCATATTGTAAAGTATAGCTTATGCTTTAATTGATGTAAAGATCTTACTCAGCGTTAAAATCCTCGCTAAGAACCTCGATATCATGTCGCATATCTTCCAGTGTGGCAGTAATTTTTTTTGATAATTCTCTCGCCTCAATAAACCTCTGCTTCGCCTCGTCCAGGTTAAAATCATCGCCTTGAAACCACGCAATTTGCTCGTTCAATTCAGCCATCATTTGCTCAATTGTCATGTCGTTGTTCACTATTCTCAATCCTCGCTTTCATAATTATATCTTTTGTTGTAATCTCTACAATATTACCAATCTGTAAATCACCCTTGATCATTGCATAACCACGACGCAGCGCCATTTCCGGATCATACTCAGCGATGACTTTTTGTTGCGACAATGTTGCATTTACGGCCGCATCCACACGACCTGACCACTGTTTTAGCGCTTCTTTTTGCAACATTGTTGCATTAAGCGACTGCTCTTCGATAGCCCTACAAATTGAATCTTTCGCGTCAATTAGCCTGTAATGCAAATGCCGAATCACTTCTCGCTTATCAGGAAACAGCAATTGCGCGGCGTTACTCGGCGTAGCTGCGCGAACGTCCGCTGCCAAATCGCACAAACTCTCATCAATCTCATGGCCAATTCCAGTCATTGTCGGAATGCGACTACTCGCCACCGCGCGTACCAATTTCTCGTCATTAAAACTTGCCAAATCTTCCGCGCTACCACCGCCACGAATCAAAACAATCACATCTGGAGATTCTGGCATTTGATTAAAATATGATATTGCTCGCACAGCTTGATCTGCAGCATTCGCACCCTGCACATTAACATCGGCGACTACAAACTTCACGCCGCCCCAACGCTCACTGGAAATCTTCATAAAGTCGGCATATCCTGCCGCTTTCGTACTGGAAATAATAGCCACTCGCTGAGGATATTGCGGCAACGGGCGCTTTCTTTCAGAATTAAACAAACCCTCAACTGTCAATTTTTGCTTCAAAAGATCAAAACTTCGCTTCAAACTTCCCTTGCCTAATGGGCGAATCTCTTGAACATTCAAACTAAAGGCGCCTTTATCTCTAAGCACCGGCATCGCTCGAACGACAACTTTCATTCCATCTTCAATTGGCGTACGTAAATTACTAAAACCAACAAAACACCGAACCAGCCCATCATCATCTTTCAGATCGAAAAAAGCGTATTTCGGAGGATAAGACTTAAAACTAGAAACCTCGCCCTCAACTTCAACCATTCCAGCAAAAGCCACGTCAAAGGTTTGATTGACAATTGCTATGAAATTGCTAACACTAAACCTGGGAATCATCTGGCTTGCCGTATTTAATCAGTGCGTGTTGATAGAAAATATAGCCAAAGATAATAGTGCCAGTAAGTAAAATTGCTCGCGTCAGAATTATTCCAGCAATCGCCAAATCTGGCGGAGTACCTGCCATACTTAAGAAAATAATCATAATAGTTTCATAAACGCCGGTTCCTCCGGGAGTAAACACGACAATCGCTGCCAATCCCGCCACGCCGTATCCAACCATCAAAATCGCCGGATTAACAAAAACACCCAACGACAGAAACGCCACAGCAAACATCGCCACGTCAAAAACAGTGTAGACAGTTCCCCAAATCATCGGTTTTATTAGAAGTTTCGGATGATTGGACAAATCTTGAAAATCGTCCTGCATGTCAACAAAAACTCTTCGACTTTCTTCGACTTCATTACTCGTCGCCTCTTACCCAAGGTTACAATTTTCACCAGCGTATTGATAAATCTGGACAATTTAGCGGCAGTCATTTGCATACGCCGCTTTGACGAAAACACGAAAATCAGACCAAACGTCAGTGCCAAAACCACGATAATCAGCAAGAAACTAGCGGCAACGATATAACGATTAACCTTACCGTCAATAGCCAGCGCCAACACAGCAATCACCAACAGAACCAAAAGCGACAAAAATCCCGTAACGTAACGAATCACCTGCGCAAATGTCGAACGCGCCGAGCTCACGCCAAGTTTATGCATTCGCCACGTCGTATACGAAATACCGCTAACTCCGCCCGACGGAAAAATATGATTGACCAAATTAAGCTCCAGCGCAATCCTCGTCTGCTCCAACCTGGAAATATGATGGATCAGATTCTTCTCTCTCAGATACGAAAAAATCATCTCGCCGCCAGCGAAGTACACGATAATCTGAAACGGTAATAGTAAGAATAATAGCCATAAATCCGCGTGCAAAAACAAATTCCACGCCTTCACGAGCTCATGCCGAGATAGAAAAATTATTATCGCCAAAACCACCAACGTCAAAACGCTCATAATGGCTCGTGGCGATTTCAACAATTGCAACACCTTCGGTAACATAACCTTCATTATACCACGATAAATGTTATAATTACGACATGTTTGTAGCTATTCTTGGACGCCAACCAGAAATCTCTATCGCCGAATTAGAGGCGGTTTACGGTGCTAAAAATGTCCAAAAAATTTCCAACCAAGCCGCCACGGTTAATTGCGACAATTTTTCAATTGACAATCTTGGTGGAACGATTAAATGCGGACAAGTCACCACGAAGATAAAGTCGCAAAAATCAGACCGCAATACCCTGCTCCAAGCCTCAAAAATTATTGTTGAAAAATACACGAAAAAACTTTCACATAGCCAGAAAAAAATAACGCTTGGAATAAGTTTTTATGGCAATAAAACAGATCCGAGAAACGTCCAAAAAATCGGAATTATCTTAAAAAACAACTTGAAAAAATCTGGCGTTAGTTTGCGCCTAATTCCTAATAAAACCGCCGCGCTGTCCACTGCGACTTCTCATAACAATAAGCTCGGCAGATCTGAGGCGAAAATTGAAATTATTATATCTAAGAACGTGTACGGAGATTTGATAATCGCCGAAAGTCGTGGCGCTCAAAATATCAATTCGTACACTCAGCGCGACCGCGAGCGACCAAAGCGCGACGCCTTCGTGGGAATGCTTCCGCCTAAACTTGCGCAAATTATGATTAACCTGTCTGGCGCAAAACCTGACGATTATCTCTGGGATCCGTTTTGTGGCACAGGAACGGTACTACAGAAGCTGCACTTATCGGCGTAAATGCTTATGGCAGCGATTTGAGCGATAAGATGCTGTCTTACACGACCAAAAAATATGAGCTGGGTGGAAAAAACTTTTTCAACAAAAAAACTTTCTGGCAAGCGCATCAGGCCGACGCTACCTCTTTAAAATTGACAAATGAGCAGAAGGAGCGGATTTCTCGAATTGTTTGTGAAACATATTTAGGTCAGCCGTTTTTCCGCTCCGCCAAGCCCAGAAAAACTTCACGAAGTAATCGGAAATTGCAATCACATAATTAGCGGTTTTCTGCAAAATATCCGCTCGCAAATCCGCCCAGACACGACGCTTTGTATAGCCGTTCCAGCGTGGCAAAATCACGAAGGCAGATTCACCCACCTGCCTCTGATAAAAAATCTTAAGAAACTTGGATATCAGCAAATTATCGATAAAAACCTCTTATATTACCGTGAAGATCAAGTTGTTGCCAGAGAAATATTGGTATTAAAACCCGCAGATATAGCCAAAACCGCTTGACAACTGGCTTTATTTTCGATAAACTAGAACAGATTGTTTTATAGAAACTATAAGGAGTAAAGAATGTCAAAGGTTAAAGCTGGTGGTTCTAGTAAGAACATCCACAACAATGCTGGTCAACGTCTTGGCGTTAAGCGATTTGGCGGTCAAAAAGTTTCCGCTGGAGAAGTTCTAGTTCGCCAAACTGGTGCCACAAAGATTGCTGGTGACGGCACATACGTTAGCCGTAATTTCACTATCCACGCCGCAAAAGATGGCGTAGTTGGCTTCAAATCGGTTAAGAAAACCAAGTTTACCGGCAAATCAGAACGCCGAACGCAAGTTGTTGTTCTTTAATCGGTAAAAACTTTTTATTAAAATGACTCCGGTAAATACGGAGTTATTTTATTATTAATAATTATTTCTTATATACTCGAGAAGCGCCCTTGCAGAATCCCTATGCATACCACTTCTCTCCCTGCCACCCCTGCAATGAGTAACCACTTTGTCTTGCCTGTCCACATTAAATGAGCCATCCATCATAGCAATTGCCAGCACTACAGTATATTCACGACTACGCATTTTAACCGCACAATAATTACCTCCGTTAGGAGCTTTTAGATTACCCTCTGAGTTACGAAGAACTCTGTCTGCCAAAGCGCCTGGATTAACGGTCGCCAGCCTATCAAGACTGGAGGTTAAATATTCAAACAAGCGGTAACGCGTAAGGTGACTAGCTCTAATGTTATTTATGATCACTTTAGAGCCAAGCGCCCCCCTCGGGATTAATTATTTGCATTAACGATGGATTCATAGCTAGGCTATCAATAGCCTCTTTCGCAGCATTAAAGCTATTCTCAGATATAGGAACGCTTTTGGGTTTCTAACGGCAGCATCCTCTACATTATTTGACGGCACATAGCTCAGACTGTATAGATGATCGTAGTTCACTCGCACAGGTTCGTCCTCAAAAGGCATGCCATCTACATCAGTATCTAGAGGCTTCGTCAGTTCTCGCATTCTCTCGTTAAAACGATCTAGCTCTGATCTATCACTTTCATCTAGCCCCGTTTCCGCAGTCGACAGACTATTCCAATCACTAGCCGTATGTTTCTGCCGCCAAATTTGCTTAGCAACCTGCCCAGATTTCTCGCAGTATCTCAACTCAGTTTGTTTCTGCGATCTGAGCTCCCCTCGAGTCAGATCAGTCTCTCAACATTAAAGTTACCATTTAATCCCTGTATTTCACTCAAGAGTATGTTCTTAGTAGCAGCAGTATATTCTCCGTTCATCTTTCTAAAAAGTTTGTGCGTCTGCACCAGTAGAGCGTTATCATCAATACCTTCTTTAGAATTGACATGGCATACATACAAAATATTTCCAGGAAACCAACCGTCATCCAGCCACCTAGCACCATTTTCTCCTCTAGGACTACGCATAACCTTTAATCTCGGTAGCGTGGCGTCTTTATCTATAGGATAAACTTCAACTATACAATCTTCTGATAATTCTGTCTTTTTTTCTGGATTTTGTATTGGTTTTTTCTCTACCATATGCTGAGATATTATACCAAAAAACAATTAAAAAGTCAACCCCCCCATAGAGGCTGACTTCTTTTACTCGGCTTAGCTTCTATTGAATACCCAAATGATGCTTTACGCGAGCCACAACGTCGCCAATTACAACCTGAGATTTCACCAAATAATCATCAACACCCAGACTCTCGGCGCGCTCCTTGTCCTTTGGTTGGCTAAGTGCCGTTAGCATAATAATCCTCACGTTAGCAGTTTCTGGAGTATTACGTAGAATATCCAGGACATCAAAACCACTAATCTTTGGCATCATTACATCTAAAAGAATCAAATCTGGACGATATTCAACAGTGGCAGACAGAGCGTCTTCTCCGTTATTGGCTTCTCTAACATCAAACCCTTCAATCTCTAGTCGCGACCTATAAACCGCAGACAGAGCCATATCATCCTCAACTAGTAAAATCTTCTTTTTTTGTCCGTTCATACTATCTCCATTTTATGTTGTCCAGCCCAAAAACACAAGCTTTATAACGACTTCGCCTTATCCATCTGCGGATCTACGTTATTATTGACATCGTCCGACGAAAGATCAACTTTCACATCAGGTTCTATACCAGTTTTATCTATATTTTTGCCCTTTGGCGTGTACCATCTGGCTTCCGTAACCTTCATTTGCGACCCGCCAGGTAGTCCAAGCACGATCTGCACGCTTCCCTTACCGTAACTCTTCTGCCCAACCAGCGTGGCTTTTCCGTATTCACGAAGCGCCCCAGCTGTAATTTCGCTAGCACTGGCGCTATTGCCGTTAATAAGCACCACCGTCTTCATGTTGCCCAGAATTGGCGTTCCGGTCGTGCGCAGCGTTTTAACAATTTCAGAACCTCGACGCTCGGTCATAGCTATTTGATTGTCCAGCCAAATACCCAATAGTCCTTGAGCAGCTCCAACCGTTCCGCCCGGGTTGTTTCGCAGATCCAAAATCACCTTCTTAACGCCTTTTTCAACAAATTCCGAAGCGTATTTTCTGGACAAGCTTACTGTATCATCGCCGAATCGGTTAACTTTCAAAATACCAATTTCTCCATCAATTTCCGACTCCACTGCCGGAGAAACTATATTCTGACGCACAACCGACACCTCACGCGTTTGACCATCGCTTAATAACGTCAATTTAACGGACGTACCAACTTCTCCGCGAATTTTACTCACAACTTTTTCCACTGACCAGTCAGAAGAAGCCTCGTCATTCACCTTAACAATCGCCTCGCCAGCCTTAATTCCCGCCTTCTGAGCTGGACTATTTTCCAGAGGTTTTATGATAGTCGGCTTATTATTTCTAAGACCGATCTCCGCACCAATTCCACCACCAATTTGACCACTTAATGACTTGTCAAACTCCTTCGTCTCATCTGGATCCATATACGCCGTATGAGGATCGCCAGCCGCTTCAACTAGCCCACGATTGGCGCCATAAATTAACTTTTGAGTATCCAATTTTCCGTCATAATTAGCAACTAGCTCTTGATATGTTTTTTGAACGCTAGATAAGTCGATTGTCTTATTTGAAGTTCTAGCACCAAATACCGACGCCACGTTAGCAAACAGCGCATCGGAGCGAGCTCCCGCCACAAAACTAACAATAGCCACAATAACAAGCGTCAAAAACCAACTTAATTGCTGTCTTTTCTCTCCCGTAACCATATGCCTATTATACTACAAAACGCCCGTTTAACACGAGCGTTTTTGTGTATCACTATGCTGATTAGAAGTAAACGTATGTCAATCCTGAAGCTGAGCGTGTGTAATGCCTATATAAACCGTCCCAGGCAAAGTTGTAGTCGCTAACAGTAATAGTTCCGTCGCCATTGACAGACTCAACATACATAACATGTCCGTAATATCCAATATTCATCACGGCTGCCGCGCCAGCTTTTGGCGTTGAGCCGCTAGAAATACCATAGCGCGCTGCAGTTGACGGCCACTGATTCGCGTTACCTGCGCCACCAAAATGCGGAACATATCGTCCAGTGCTATGGATTTTCCAAGCCACGTAGCTCACACATTCACGCGTGTATAGTCCCCATGGATCGATATAAGCGTCAAGTGGAGCACTTGCCCAAACGCCAGGATAACCGCCACCGCCAGGTACGCCGCCTGGAATAGAGACATTACTGCCACCAAGAGCTCGTCGGTTGGCTGCAGCCTGCTCTTCTCGCAACTTCGCCACCTCAGAATTACGTTTCTGAGCTAACGCCGCATAGTTATTCTGATCGTTCTTCGTATCAGTAATCAGTTTCGCCTTCTCAGATTGCTTAGCCGCCATTGCATTGCGCTGCAATTCTTGGTCGCGAAGCGTATTCTCGACAGACTTCTTATTCTCTTCCAGCTTTTTCTGCAAAGACTTAATTTCTTTGATCTTATCATTCAACGAAGTTTTCAAAGAATTACGCTGTTCTTGCTTATCGATGTAATCGCTAATATTTTTTGAGCTAGCAAGCATCTCCAGCGGCGAAATCTGATCATCAACATACAAATCCGCCAAAATTCGCCCCATCGCTTTACGATTGTGCTTAATTAGCTCTTCGTTCTTTTTTATCTGATCATTAAGATTGTTGATCTTCTTTTGACTATCAGAAATCTGTGCCTGAATAGCTGATATTTGTCCGTTTATCTTATCAAGTTCCGCCTGCAAACTATCAGCCATCTCACCCAAGCGCGAAGCCTCAGAATTATAATTGTCTGCTTCTTGTTGTTTTGCCTGAATTTCGGCGTTATAGTCGCGAGCCAATACGTGTGATGCCAAGCCAAATGCCCGATCCAGCGAGCAATGCAGACATCGCCACCAGAGAAGCTCTGCTGACTAATGATGCCGAAACTGGTGTGGTGGACCGTAGTTTCATACGTCTATGTTAGCATAAGCGTAATCAGTATGTCAAGAACTTTTACAGCTTAAGATATTTGCGAGTTGCCACCCAGGATGACGCCACACCAATTGCCGCGCCGACCAGAATCATACTCAAGAAAACCAGCACGCCATACATTTTTAGATGATTCAAAAGATTATCAATAGGAATTCCGTATTTTACCATCGGATCATGAGCAAAAATTAACAGTCCATACCCAACCACCGTTGCGATAATTGCCGCGATAAATCCGTACATTATAGCCTCAACGATAAACGGACCTCTGATGAAACTGCGTTCTGCGCCAATCAACTTCATCATCTCAATCTCATCCTTGCGGTTGAAAATTGCCATGCGAATGGTATTAAAGACCACAAGCGATGAAATCACCACGAAAACAACTGTAGCGATTGACCCGCCAATACTCGCCAATCTTACCCAACTACCAACTGTTTTAATGGCCTGCTGACGCTCGCCTGAGAACGACGGCTCCCTATTAGGGTCTTTATATTTTTTATATAAATCATCAGTTTTAACAAAATTGTTCAATGATTGCTGGTTGTTCAATTCTTTCACGGAAACACGGAGCGTTGCCGACATCTCATTACTAGACTCGCGAATCGCCTCAAGCGTATCTGGATTGTCCTTATATTGTTCAGCTTGCTTTTCGCGCGCTTCTTCTGCGGAAATATACTTAACGCTATCGACATTATCTAATTTTTCAATTCGAGATTTAATCGTTTTAATCGTTTTTTCTGGCGTGTCGCCCTTTAAATAAATTGACATATCGGCACGCTTGGAAACATTTGAAACAGTATCAACCAAAACCTGGCGCGCTGATAACGTTATAAACACGATAATCAACGTGACGCTCATCACCGCAGTCGCAGCAATCGTTAGCCAGGCATTACGACTAAAGTTATTGATGCCATATCGACACATTCTGACAAACGTCAACCAACCTCGTCGACGCTGACGTATACGGATAGTTTCTTTGTTCTTGTTGGATTTACTAGCTGATTTCATTACTGTTTATAACTCCCTCTCGCCTGATCAGAGGTGATTTTACCATGATCAATTGTAATAACACGCCGCTTCAATTTGTTAACAATCTCCACGTTGTGAGTCGTCAAAATAACCGTCGTGCCATACTTGTTAATCTTTTCCAGCAAGCGAACAATATCCCAGCTGTGCTTCGGGTCCAAGTTTCCAGTCGGCTCATCTGCAATCAGAATCTTCGGCTGACGCACCACCGCACGCGCAATTGCTACACGCTGACGCTCACCACCAGAAAGCTGATGAGGAAAATGCTTTTCCTTCCCCTTAAGACCAACCAGCTCGATCACCTTCGGCACAGTCGCCTTAATTTCTCGATTTGTCATTCCAGCAATTTCAAGCGCAAACGCCACATTTTCAAAAACCGTTCGATTCGGAAGCAACTTAAAATCCTGAAATACCACGCCAATTTTACGACGCAACAGCGGAATATGCTTGTCCTTCAAATTGTCATAATCAATTCCACCAACCACAATTTTTCCAGAGCTTGGCTTTTCTTCCCTAGTCAAAAGCTTCAAAAGTGTCGACTTGCCAGCACCCGATGTACCAACAATAATCACAAATTCACCAGCGCCAACATGAATGCTTGCTCGATTCAGCGCCGGCTTGTTACTTTTTCCGTAGTTCTTCGTTACCCTATCTAACAGAATCATTAATAGTATTATACCATAAGCTAAATATTTTTAGAATCAGCATTTTGTTCTAAATACGCCGTGATAAATTCGTCAATATCGCCGTCCAGAACACCTTGAGCGTTACGATTTTCATGCTTTGTACGAGTATCTTTAACTAGAGTATATGGATGCAAAACGTAATTTCTAATTTGGCTGCCCCAGTTTGCCGATTCGCCAGCCCTGAGATCAGACAAAGTTTCGGCGTGTTGCTCTAATTTCATCGCTAGCAATTTTGACCGCAAAATCTTCAGCGCCGTTTCTTTATTCTGAATCTGCGAGCGCTCATTCTGAATAGCCACCGTAATTCCCGTCGGCTCATGCGTCACTCGAACCGCCGAATCCGTCGTGTTCACGCCTTGACCGCCCTTGCCACCCGAACGATAGACGTCAATTCTTAAATCATTCGGGTCAATTGATATTTCATCTGGCGCGTCAATTTTCGGCAAAACCTCGACAAGCGCAAAACTAGTCTGGCGCAAATTGTCCGCGTTAAACGGACTTAATCTCACCAAACGATGCACGCCATTTTCCGACCGCAATTTTCCATAAGCAAAAGATCCAGAAATCTCCAAAACGACCGTTTTAATTCCAGCGTCGTCATTCGTCGAGCGTTCCAGTGTATCGACCTTCATTCCAGACTTTTCCGCCCAGCGCAAATACATTCGCTCCAACATCGCCGCAAAATCCTGCGCGTCCAGCCCACCCACGCCAGCGGAAATGCGCATAATTGCTGAGCGATTGTCATATTCGCCAGAGAATAACAAATCGGTTTTATGTCTATCAAAACTCTTCTCAATCGCCGAAACTTGCGCTTGGAATTCTGGCAACAAATCGTCATCACCAAGCTCCATCAGCTCCACCATATCGCCAACCTGCACCGTCAAAGTCTGCCAAGGCTCGACAGTCTGACGAAGGCTGGCGGCTTGTTTCGTTAATTCTTGGGCATAATCAGGATTATTCCAAATTTCCGGCTGGTTCAATTGATCATCCAGCTCCGCCAATTTCTGCTCCAAATCAGAAAACTTCAGCGCTTTTTTAGCCTGTTCAATTTCTTTTTCTAATTCACCAATTTTCTTTTTTAGCGGTTGCATATATTTTATTGTATCACGGCGGAGGGTCACCGAATAATACGATAACCCATACGAGATCTCGCCCGATCTTGCTGCGACCATGTATCTGCGATAGAAGGTCGTACTTTCTCATACCACGATCTAATAGACTCTGCCTTCTCTGGGCTAAGATTTTTCACCGCAGCCTCAATCATACGATCTGTAACATATTGATTAAGACTTTCAACGCCCTCCCCCATAAGCCTAGCTGTACCTTCTTGAATTTTATTAGCAATACCATGTCGACTTATATTGAGCTTAACCTCATGCTCGCCGTAATCTTGTAAACACTCTATCCTGTCAATCTCGCCGTCTTCATCAAAATAAGCAGTTGGCGTCTGACGTTCAATATCCGCCGTTCTATAATCCTCTAAAATTTGGTTCGCTTCAGCTTCACCTATCTCTCCTGTACTTAAGGCAAAACCTACAGCAGCTTCAAATTTTTCTGGCGAAGGAAAATACCATTTCAATGTATCACCCTCGACAACGCGAAACCCTAACCTCCCCTTCGATTTTGGTGCGCAATAACACATACCGCCTAAGAATATTCTTAGCTCCTCTCCCCGACTAGAGTCCATGTATGTATATCGAACAACTTTGTTCTCAGTATAAATATTCTCTTCAGGGATCTCAACAACCGGCAGACCAGTTCTACGTCCAAGACCAAGCATATTCGCCGCCAGATCAGAATCAACAGGTTTTTTCGAGAGTCTACCTTATAGAAAAACCCAGCAGCCCTTAATCCACTACGACCAAGCGCTACAACTTCATTATAAGTACGCGGTGAACCACGTTCAAGCAATTGGTCCGGCGAGAGCAGTCCTCTAGATTGGCCTTGAGCCACAAGACGCTCCTTATTGCTATTTATCGCACCAGCGTCAGTTGGCGAAGTAAGCACAATGCTCGATTCAGGAGCCTGCACAATAATTCCACCGCTACCCCATGTAGCAGTGTGGTCCTGATCAATCAATGACATGCTTAACAGACACTCGCTTTCATCAATCTCTCTGGCTCCTAATTCGTACAGTCGATTGATTGATCGCCGCACCTCATCAGTAACAGTCACTTCTGTCCTGCGTTTCAGATTATAGAATCAGCGTTACATAGAGAAAAAGGGATTAAAAGCATGTACTAAATAGCGAAAAGTTATCAGGGATTATGTTGATCAGGGTCAGTCGTCTGACCCCAATACACAGGTTCATCTTCGTGGATGCTGTAAGGTTTTTGATTCGTAGGCTCTGATAATTCAAATGACATATTTTATATTATACACTATATATAGACATAAGTCAATAACATATTCTACCGCACCATTTTTCAGCGCCCAATTCTCTGTTAAAATAAAAAGATGGATAAAGATATTGAGAAAATTCTATTTACGAATGAAGATATAAAAACGGCAGTTCAAAAACTTGGGAAAAAATTGACCGAGGATTATCACGATAAAAATCCTGTCGTCGTGGGTATTTTACGCGGCGCGGCGCCGTTTATGATCGACTTGATACAAGCGATGGATTGCTATATGGAAATTGATTTCATGGCGGTTTCCAGTTACGGCGACGACACAAAATCTTCTGGATCTGTAAAAATCATCAAAGATTTGGATACCGACGTGGCGGATAGGCACGTGTTGATCGTTGAGGACATAATTGACAGTGGTCGAACCGCCCAGGCGCTAAAAGAATTATTTGCCGCAAAAAATGCTGCGTCGGTAAAAATATGTTCGCTATTAGACAAACCAGCACGGCGCGAAGTTGACGCAAAAGCCGATTACGTCGGCATCGATACGCCGAATGAATTTGTCGTTGGCTATGGTCTGGATTTTCGCCAGCAATATCGCAACTTGCCATACATCGGCGTCTTAAAACCAGAAGTTTATCAAGATTAAAGCTCTTCTACGGCGGCGACAAATTGCTCACCACGATCAGAATAACTCTTAAACATATCAAAGCTGGCAGCCGCTGGGCTAAGAATCACCACGTCGCCAGATTGCGCTTTATTTTTGGCTGATTTGGCAACCTCTTTCATTTCTGCCATATTCAATTGGACAATTTCGCAATCAACGTTTTCTTCCCTTAAAACTTCCCTAATTTCATCAGCGTTAGCGCCATTGATAATTATCAGTCGCACGTTTTGCCTGGCAATTTCTTTCGCTAATTCAGAATAATCCGCGCCTTTATCCGAGCCACCCAAAATCAAAATTTTCGGCTCCGCAAAAGCTCTTAATGCCGCAATCGCGCTGCCCGGAGTGGTCGAAATGCTGTCGTCGTAATATTTCACGCCGTATTTTTCAGCAACAAACTTCAGTCGATGCGGTAACCCCGTAAACTCGCTAAGCCCCTTCTTTATCTCATCATCCGACACGTTCGGCAAAATCGACTTTCACCGCCGCTATCGCCGCGCACGCATTGTCAATATTATGTTTCCCCGGCAAGCGAATCGCAGAAAGTTATATCGTCCGAGAGAACAAATGGATATTCCTTTTTCTGCGCCAAACTCGCATCTGCAATCGACGAACTAAACTCATTTTGAGAATTATAGACAACATAATCGTCCGCGGTTTGAAACTTGGCAATATTCGCCTTTGCCGCCAAATAATCATTAAAATCAGCGTGAACGTTCAAGTGGTCAGGTTCAATCATCAGCACCACGGCAACGTGCGGAGATTTCTGCAAATCCCACAATTGAAAACTGGACAATTCATAAACAACAATGTCATTTTTCTCAATTTTCGGCAAAATATCCAAAGCTGGCACACCGATATTCCCCACCAAATGAACGGTTTTACCTGCCGCACGCAAAATCGACGAGATAAAACTACACGTCGTCCCCTTGCCTTTTGTGCCAGTCACGCCAATTATAGTCGCTGGGCAATTGGCAAAAAACTCATTTGTCGCCGACCAAATTCGACCGTTAGTCTTTATCTTTTTTGGCGGAAGACTTGGCGACCTAACGATTAAATCCGCATCCTCCAGCCCCGAAAATCCCGTCTGATAAGCCACATTTTCCGGCAAATTATCTACTTTTTCACGCTCGTCTGCCACCAAAAAATCAGCTTCCGGAAACTTCTCCCGAAAATAACGCAAATTAGATTGACCTTCAACACCAAAACCAGCAATGACAATTTTCATAACCTGATTATATCACGGGCAATTTACGATTACACCCTAAAACAGCTTGTCGAGCTTATCGTACAGCTTTGTTAATAGCTCTTTTTCTTCCGAAGTAACTGCCGCCAACGTCCATGTGTTGGATGCAAAAAATTGACGAGCCGTTTCAATCAACTGATCAGGAGTTACCGCCAAAATAGAATCTGGAACGGCGGCATAATCTCTCACGAAATCATCAGCAAAATATCGTCCTACGTAAAAATTGCTTACTTGCCCAACAGTTTGAGCACCCATTTGATAACGACCCAACGAATACGACTTCACACTTTCCAAATCTTCTTCAGAAATAGATCCAGCCAAAACTTTCTTCAGCTCTCTCACGATAATATCAAAGAGCTTTTCTGCGGTTTCGACATTTACTTGTCCACCAAAATCCCAAGCCGAATCGTAAAAACCAATCGACGTATCACTAAAAATACCATACGCCAAGCCTTTTTTACGAGCCGCGCCAAAAATCCGTGAGCTCATCGTGCCAGTCAGAATGTGGTTCAATGCGTTCATAGCCGTGACTTCTTCATCGCTTAACTCGCGCGGAATCATCATTGACCAGCCAAACGTCAAATTCGTCGCCTCTTTTCGCTTAACTAAGACTGGATTGGCCCTGCGTGGTTCATCACGCGGAATGACAAATCGCTCGCCCGTCTCTAATTGCCAGCCCTCAAGATGTTCTTTAATAGCCGCTTTTCGTCCAGCCATTTTTCCAGCCACCACAAACCGCATATTCTTCAAAGTATGCGTTCGCTTGTGATGATTTTTAATGTCTTTCAGTTCAATATTAGCAATTGTTTTTAGGCGCTGATTATACGTCAAAATATCCTCACCCAGCGCCTGCTGAATGCGCGGCCACATCACGCGGTTGTGATTGTTGAGATAACCAGTCAATTCAGAGCGAACATTACCCTTTTCCGCCTCAAGCTCATCGGCGTTAAATCGCGGCGTTGTAATAGCCAACCTCTGAAGCTCCAAAATCCTGTCCCACTCAAAATCCGCACAAATCGCTTCATAAACCATTGAATAGTCAGAAGTGTAAGCGTTGTGATAAGCGCCGTTCTTGGTAAATTCCTGCTCGTAATTATGCTCCGAACGAAACTTTTCATTCGCACCGAACGCCATATGCTCCATAATGTGAGCAGTTTCGTAAATATCTTTATTCAGAACGTAGCGATTTCCCGCCCTGAATTGTACCTGAAAACTCATTACCGTAGCATCTGGAACGTCAATCAACAAGCCGCGCGCACCATTCTTCAGTCTAATTTCCTCAACTGTATGTTTCATTGCCTAATTCTCTGATTATTTACGATTTTTCTTACGGTTCTGTCGCTGAGCCTTTTTCTTCTTTCGAGCTTGATTCTTCGCACGATTTGATTCCGCGCTAGTCTTGCCCTTTTTCACAGAGAAGTCATCGTCGCGATTTTCCTCGCCCGAACCAATTTCATTTACGCCACGCTCAACGGCATTTTCAGCCAACCTAGTTAGCTCAGTGTCATATTCGTCGTCTTGAGATTGACGGACTGTAGCGTCGGCTTTATGAATATTAAATATCGTCGTCAAGACTTCATCACGAAGATTAGCCTGCAAACTTTCAAACAACTTCTGGGATTCTGATCGATATTCCACCAAAGGATCGCGCTGTCCAACACTTCGCCAGTGAATTCCTTCGCGCAAATGTTGCATATTTTCCAAATGTTGCATCCACAATGTATCCAGCACCGCCATGTAAACTTCGCGCTCAACTCCGCGCAAATCATCAGCGCCAATCTCACGCTCTTTCTCCGCGTAAGCTTCTTCAGCCAGCTCCAACGCCTTCTCATAGCGCAAACGATCTTTCTTTTCCTTGCCAACCTTTTCAATTTTTTCCTTATCAACTGGGAAAACAACCGAGAAGTCTTCGACAAACTTTGGATTATTCTCGATGGAAGAGTTGTCAATTCGTGAACTTTAGCTCGCAGCAATCGCTCAATTTCTGGCTTGATATTATCGCCTTCCAAAATCCTACGTCGCATGACATAAACGACGCGACGATGACGGTTAATCACATTGTCATATTGAACAACATTTTTGCGCGTATCAAAATTGTAGCCTTCAACTCTCTTCTGTGCCGCTTCCAATGTTTTTGATACGGCGCGAGTTCTGATTGGCGTATCATCATCAACACCCAATCTGTCCATCAATGATGCAATTCGCTCACCCTGGAAAATTCGCATCAAATCATCTTCGGTCGAAACATAAAACTGAGTCTCGCCTGGATCGCCCTGACGTCCGCCACGACCGCGCAACTGATTGTCAATTCGACGTGATTCATGTCGCTCTGAACCGATAACAACCAATCCACCAAGTTCCTTAACGCCCTCGCCCAGCTTAATGTCGGTACCGCGACCAGCAATATTTGTAGCCAAAGTAATCGCGCCTTTTTCACCAGCTTTCGCAACAATTGCAGCCTCACGCTCATTATTCTTGGCGTTCAGAATCTCAAACTTAATACCCTCTTTTTCCAGATATTTAGCAATTTGTTCATTCTTTTCAATAGATCCAGAACCAACCAGAACAGGACGACCTTGCTTATGGTAATCTTTAATTGCTTCAGCAACAGCCTTCAACTTACCTTTTTCTGTCTTGAAAATTAAGTCCTCTTTATCTTCGCGAATAACTGGTTTGTTCGGTGGAATTTGGATAACATCAAGTGAATAAATTTGTTGAAACTCTTCAGCTTCAGTGAACGCCGTACCAGTCATACCGCTCAATTTATTGTACAAACGGAAGTAATTCTGGAAGGAAATTGTCGCCAAGGTCATACTCTCTTCCAGCACAGGAACACCTTCTTTTGCTTCAATGGCCTGATGCAAACCTTCATTGTAGCGGCGACCCTGCATCAGACGACCAGTATGCTCGTCAACAATAATCACTTCGCCATCGTTAGTTACAACATAATCCTTATCGCGCTTGAACAACGTCTGTGCTCGCAAAGCTTGATCCATGTGATAAACACTGCGCACGTGATCTGGCGTGTACAAGTTTTTTATTCCCAGCAATTTCTGGACTTTTTCAACACCTTCATCAGTCAAAGCAACACTTCGGCGCTTCTCATCCAAAACGTAATCTTCCGGAACCAACTTCGCGGCGATTTTAGCAAACGTGTAATAATTGTCAGGATTTTCAGCCGCTGGAGCAGAGATAATAAGTGGCGTACGAGCTTCGTCAATCAAAATTGAATCAACTTCGTCAACGATTGCGAAGTTCAATTCACGCTGCCTGAGCAAATCAACGTCGTTAACCATATTGTCGCGCAAATAGTCAAAGCCAAACTCGTTATTCGTGCCGTATGTAATGTCCGCAGCGTAAGCCTCTTTACGTGAAACCGGACGAAGCTTTCGCATTCGAGGATCGTCGTGGTGCTCATTATCATAATCTTTATCATAAACAAATGACGCTTCATTGATAATCACACCAGTGGTCAAGCCTAGAAAATCATACACTTGGCCCATCCAACCAGCGTCGCGCTGAGCCAAATAGTCATTAACCGTCACCACGTGAACACCCTGCCTTCCAAAGCATTCAAGTAAGTCGGCAATGTCGCCACAAGAGTCTTACCTTCACCGGTCTTCATCTCGGCAACGTTGCCCTCATGAAGAACCATACCGCCAATCAACTGCACATCATACGGACGCTCGCCAATCACACGCTTAGCAGCTTCCCTTGCTACAGCAAACGCATCTGGCAAAATCGTATCAAGCGTCACACTCTTCTTCGACAAACGCTTTTTCAGCTCATCAGTCTGCGCCCGAAGCTCCTTGTCGGACATCTTTTCATATTTGTCATTCAGACCGTTAATAACGTCAACTTGCTTACGCAATCGTTTCAAAATCTTCTTCTGTGGATCGCCAAAAATCTTACTCAGCGCTTTTTGTTGTGTAATTGCCATAAACCTTAAAACTCCCTCACTTTCAGGCATTTTCAAAAACTTCTTTTATTATAACTTTTTTCGGGCAATTTGAAAAGAAAAAGCGCCCAGAATCTGAACGCTTTCCTGCTAATTTCATCTATCAATTATTTTCGACCGAAAGTTTGCTTTAGCTTCGCCAAAAACCCCACGACTTCCGCCAACGTGAGCCAGCACATCGTCTTTGTACTTACGAACTTGACCATTCAACCTAGCTTCAACAATATCCACTGCAGCCAAAAACGTTCATGGTTGAATCCTTAGCTATAATTTTCTTATCTGGCACATTGATGATAACTTCAACTTCGTATTTGTTGCCGCCAGGATTGTCAATCTGCTTAATCTTCACATCTGCAGACGCGCTTTTTCGGGCATGGCGTGGCAAGTATTTTTCCCAACGAACCAATTTTTCCTTTCAACATATTTTTTTGTTGTGGCGTTCAGTTCATATTTAACGCCAGTAATTGTAATATCCTTAATCATTTTTTTCCTCCTACTAACTAGTACGCTCTCTATTATATCACGTCACGACCATTCATATATGGACGAAGCACTTCAGGGACAGTCAAAGTTCCATCTGGATTCTGGAAATTCTCCAAAATCACCACCAGCGAACGAGCCAATGACACCGCAGTTCCATTCAATGTGTGAACAGATTCAATCGTGCCATTTTTCTCGACGAACTCGAATATTCAAACCGCGAGCTTGATAATCAGTACAATTCGAACAACTCGTCAGTTCACGATAAGTTTGGTCAACTGGCGACCAATATTCAATGTCGTACTTTTTCGCAGCCGGTGCACCCAAATCGCCCGCCGCAATATTAACCACGTGATAAGAAATCCCAATTTGTTGCCAAAGCGCCTCTTCAACGCTAAGAATTTTCTCATGAATCTCTTTTAGATTGCTCAGGCAAACAAAAACGCGTACATTTCCAACTTATTAAATTGATGAACTCGGAACAGACCACGCGTGTGCTTTCCGTATGTTCCCGCCTCTTTTCGATAGCAAGGACTATATCCAGCGTATAGCAATGGCAAATCTTTTTCATCCAAAATCTCATCCGCGTGATAGCCGGTTAATGGCATTTCCGCCGTACCAATTAGCGTCAAATCTTCGCCGTCAACTACATATTCATTACTGCCTTCACCCTTCGGAGTGAAACCTGCGCCCTCAGCTGTTCGCAAATTGACCATATGCGGCACGGTCATAAATGTGAAGCCCTGCTTTGTTACGTAATCCAAGGCAAATTGAGTTATGGCATTTTCCAGCAAAGCCAAATCACCCTTCAAATAATAAAACTTCGCACCAGCCACCTTAGCGCCGCGCTCAAAATCTACCCAACCGCGACTTACAGCGTAATCCAAATGGTCTTTTGCACCAGTTTTACAATCGCCATAAACTTTTACCTCGACAGAATCTTCTTCGCCACCCAAAGGCACGTCGTCAAAAGTGATATTCGGGACGTTTTTAAGAATTGCTGCAACTTTTTCCTCGGTCGACTTCAAATAGCTCTCACGTTCTGCCAGTTCAACTTTCAATTGCTTACCCTGATCAATCAACTCTTGATCTGGTCGACCGCCCTTCATCTTCGCTGAAATCACATTACGCTGTTCGCGTAGCACTTCAATCTGCTTCTGTAAATCGCGACGCTCATCGTCTAATTGCAACAACGCCGCAATATCAACTTTATAGCCTTTATCGTTTGCCGACTTTTGCACCAAATCGACATTTTCTCGGATGAACTTAATATCTAACATGTCTCAATTATATAACAACATAGACTATATATAAATAAACCCCGCCGGATTTAACAGACGGGGCTTTAGATAAATGTAAATAATTTACTTACATAGCTGTGCCAGGTAACGTTGTTGGCCATGGAACGTTGTCGTTTGGCAAATATGATACGCTAACAATTGGAGGGAGTGTTGGTGTTGGATTCTGAGCGCTAGCTGCTTCAGCATTAATCTGCCCACTAGTTTGAATAATCCAAGTCAAAGTACGAATTACCATGTCGTCCAGCAGAAGGACCTTGCATCTGGTCATTAGGACGCAGCCCATCTGGCAAACCTGCCGTACCGCCACCATTCCAGTTATATGCCCAACCCGTAAGAGCTGCATACAGATAAACAGTATTATTAATTCGTCGAACCTTGACTACGCTGGCTTTCATGGATGTTGAGAGAATTTGAGGAACACTTCTCCAGCCAGTGTCGCCGTATACAACCTTCCAGCCTGTTTTATCGCTACCACGAGTTTTAATCCAGCGAATGGCACCGTTTGTAGCAGCTGTATCAGTATAGTACGTGCCAACACTAGCCTTAACATTACCCTCAGGCATACCAGTTCCGCGAATTTCGTACGTATCTTTCCATTCTACGTCACAGTCGTCATCAGTTTTCTTACCGAGCACTTGATTTGTTTTACCACCCGCAGGAAGATTCTTGCCTGTAAATTGTAAACCTAGGTTACTTGTACCATTTCCGGTAATAGTCAATCCAGTCGAGCAAGGCTGAGTACTATTAGTTGCAGAAATTGTAGCATTTTGGCCAGCTGCCCCTGTAGCACCAGTCGCACCTGTAGCTCCCGTGGCTCCTCTAGCTCCTGTAGCACCATTAACTCCGTTGCGGCCGTCTTTACCATCCTTACCGTTTTGACCATTTTGGCCGTTAATGCCGTTTCGGCCATCTTTACCGTCTTTGCCATCCTTGCCGTCTTGACCATTCTGGCCCTTAAGCAGGTCAGAATATGCTATGACATTCTTCCACTCTGAGTCGCCAGTGTATCGCCACTGAATATACAAAGAGCCTTTTCTGAACTTCAATACTACGACCGTCTTTGCCGCGAAGCTCATCAAGAGATATGATTTTCTTCCAATCGCCGCCTGAATATTGATACTGAATCTCGCCTGAGTCCTGACGAACAGATATAGAATCTATGTCAAAACCGCCACGTGGCATCATCTTACAAAAGATAAAAAACTAGTAGCAATATTAATATTATTGTTATAGTAAACAGACTCAAGACAAATGCCTTTGATGCCGGCTTCCTATTGTTTGTTTCTTCCATCAAAAACAACCCCCAAATCGTTTTTAAACTACTTATGCTTTATCATTCTACACGCATTTAATTTAAAAATCAAGCTATTTTTTACTCTTTATCCACAATTTTTTATTAAACGTGAGAAATCATTCCCACACCAAGCATAGCCAATAACACCAAACCTAATGCGAATCGATAAATTATGAATGGTCGGAAATTATTACTCTGAATAAACTTCAATAACCACGACACGGCCAAGTAACCGACACCGAATGAAATTACCGTGGCGATTATAGTTGGAGTCCAGCCAACGCCGCCAGAAATGTGTTTATATTTGGTAGCGACTTCCAATAGTCCTGCTGCAACCAACGCCGGAATACCCAAGAAGAAACTCAACTTCGTAACCGACACGCGGTCAAATCCACGAAATAGACCGACTGAAATCGTTGCGCCAGAACGGCTAACTCCCGGAATGAGAGATAGGGCATTGCCCCGCGCCAATCGCCAAAGTGTCTTTCCAGCTCGTCTCAGTTTCGCCACGCTTGTTATTTACCGCGCGATTATCAGCCAGCCACATAACAACGCTCCAACCAATAAGCCCGAACGCCACAAACCACAAACTACGCAGAACCGTTTCAACTTCATGCTTGAATAACAATCCGACAATCGCAATAGGAATTGAGCCGATAATAATTGCCCAGCCGTATTTATAATCAAACTTTCGACGCGCTCGTTTCCACCATAAACCACGCCACCAAGCCTGCAGGATTCGCCAAATGTCGCTCCAGAAATAAATCACTGCCGCCAAAATTGCTCCGATCTGAATTATCGCCGTAAAAGCCACGACGCTCGGATCGTCAATTCGCATTCCCAACAACTTCTCAGCAATCGTCAAATGCCCAGTCGAAGAAATCGGTAAGAATTCCGTAATCCCCTCAATTACGCCGAGAATAATCGCTTGCCACCAAGCCACGCTTAAAAATTACCTTTCATCCTTCAAGTGTAGCATTAGCAGTAAAATCATTCAAATGCATGGGCCTAAGATTCAGGATTTTCCACTTCAATCGAGTTGTGATAGAACAAACCGCTAACATTCACGCCCGCAGGAGCATAAATTTTCAAGCCAGTTATCGGCTTATAGAACTTCAAACATCCGTCAAAGAATATCGCGTTACACTTCTCAGAAACGGACAGCACAATCTTATCACCATCACGACGCACGTTAATCTCTGGCTTATTCGCCTTTGGCAAATCCACAAACTCCGCTTCTACCTTAAATTTGTCAGAATTTATTCGCGAAACATTCCCCACTGGCATATCAATAAAAATTGAATTAGCGTTTGTCGTATCTGGAATATCGATATTCACTTTCTTCGTGAGCTGCTGTGATTCACGTGCATACTCCAAGCCAGCGTGCGCGCCAAATATTGCGGCGCTTGCCGAACTCATGAAAACAACAGACGCCGCCACGATCATTGTGATTACAGACATTCGATTAACCTTCCAAGCGAATATGCTATGCGTTACAATTGCGCCAAATATTACCGTCGCGATTCCGCCAATTGCTAAGGAAATCCATACTCCCCACGCCCACATTTGCATACTTAAACCGCCGAGCATATTAACCAAGGAAACACCAAGCGCCCCGCCAACAATCAGCCCAAACAGCACCGCTAGCGTCGTAAGTAGCACTATAACACCGACAAAATATTGGAAAAATTTCACAATTGGAGTTTTTCCGGCAGACACAGTTGAATTTCCATCAGCGGAAGCCTCCTTAAGCGCAGCCAAAGTTACTGGCTTCCCGCGCATTCGTAATTTGTCCGACGCGGTTTTTGCTGGCGGCATTGACACCCACATCGCGAGATAAACCAGCACCATTGTACCGAATGTTACGAACGGCGAGATAATTGCAATCAGTCGCACCCACAACGGATTGATATTAAAGTACGCCGCGATTCCCGCGCACACGCCGCCAATGACAGCCCCGTCCGTGTCGCGCATCAATTGCTTTTCTGGCTTCTCATTATCATCTGTTAATTCGTCAGCTGAATCCTCGCTATCATCCGAAAAATCGCGCGGTTCGCCCATTTGATTTTTAATCGCCAAAACATCATCGTCGCCAATAACTCCTTCTTTCATCACGCCACGCTCGGCTAAAATCTCAACCATTCGCGCCTCAATTTCCTTCATCGCTTCCGCGTCGGCGTGCATATTTTTCTGAATCGAATTAAGGTACTTTTCTAGCGATTTCTTAGCGTCAATTTCCACACTAAACGCCGTCTTTGCCAGATGAATCCTGGTTATTTCCTTCATTATTTTGTTCCTTTCTCTAAGTTATCAAGCGAATTATTTAGCATATTTATGCGATCTTTAAGTTCATGGATCAACTTATCGCCGTGATCTGTCAATGAATAATATTTTCGCGGCGGACCTTGCTCGCTTTCCTGCCATTCGTGTTGCAAATATCCGTCTTTCTGCAGCCTATTCAGCAGCGGATAAATCGTACCTTCGACCACTGTTAAGTCCGAATCGTTCAATTGCTTAACAATGTCGCCAGCGTACTGCGCTTTATTAGAACAAACCAGTAAAACGCAATAAACCAAAAATCCTTTTCGCAATTGGACCGCCAAGCTTTCCGCATAGCTATCAACGTCCACTTTTACCTTCTTTCGGTATGTTAGAACCCTTAATTTTGCCGTCTTTGATCAGGATTTGATAATCGCATTTTTGGCCAAATCAACGTCGTGCGTCACGATAATCAGCGTTGCGCCTTCTTGCTTGTTGTAATTGAACAGCAATTCTTCCACCTTCGCGCCAGTTTCGCTATCCAAATTTCCCGTAGGTTCGTCCGCAAAAATGATCTGAGGATTACCGACAATTGCCCGCGCAATCGCCAAACGCTGCTTCTGACCGCCCGACAAATCCTTCGCACGATTCTTGCGCTTCTCATACAAGTCCACCGCCTTCAGCGCCTCATTAATCTTGCTTTCTCTCAAACCCCTTGGCATTTTCACAATTTCCAGCGGCAAGCTCACATTATCCGCCACGCTTTCATTGCCCTGAACGAAGAAACTCTGGAAAATAAAACCTATTTTTCTCGCGCGGAACTCGTCAACTTGCTTTTGTTTCAATTTCAGAATGTCCTGACCGTCAATAATCACTTGACCTTGCTGCGGTCGATCCAAGCCAGAAATTGCGTGCATCAGCGTTGATTTTCCCGAACCAGATTTTCCCAAAATCGCCACGCTCACACCCGTTGGAATTTGCAGGCTCACATCATTTAGCGCCACAAATTGGTTCTTCTTTTTGCCGTAAATTTTCGTCACATTTTTAAGCTCAATCATAACAATTCTCCTATTCCGTCCTTAACGCTTCAATTGGATCTAATTTTGTTGCCTTGCGGCTCGGCAGCCAGCCAGAAAGTACCGCCATAATCATCAGCCCGATTATCAAAAGTCCCATTTGCAGAGGATTAACGACCAATAGATTCGTACCTTGCTCCAACTTCAGGAAATTAGCAATCATAGGATTAAGTAGCGACATCAAACTCGCCAAACCAACGCCGATCAAACCGCCAAGAAATCCAACCCACGCCGCTTCGTACCTGAACATTTTACCGATATCACGACCTCGCATTCCCAAAGCTTTCATTAGCCCAATCTGACTAGTTCGCTCCAGAACCGAAATGTACATCGTATTAACAATTCCAAACACGCTCGCAAGCAGCGCCAAGCCACCAAACCCAATCAGCGCCATTTGGGCCATATTCACAAAAGTCAGCATAGCCTTGCGTACATCCTGAACCGAAGACGCCATGTAGTCCTTACCAAGCTCACTCTTCACCGCCTCAACATTTCTCATCATCAACCGACGCAATTACGTAAGAATAATCATTAGGCAAATCTTTAGGGTGACTAAAGTCGTAAATATCCTTAGCGTCGTCCACAGAAACGCGCACAGTCGGCTGGTAAAACAGGATCGTGTCCGAAGGTTTATCGACTGCCGCAACTTTCAGAGATATTTCCTTGTCAGCGTTTTTGCTCGGCGAATCTCCTTTTTTCAATCCCAGCGTAATCGTTTGTCCAATTGCCGATTTTGCATCACTAAATCCCATTTCTTTTACGTAAGATTCCGGAATAACAACTTCGCCTTTTTTCGGCATAAAATTGTCCAAATTACCAGCCGCAAACTTCATTCGAGTTTTATCAAACTTCACGGTTACACTCGGCACGAATTTTTTGTCACTCGCTGGACTTTTAGCGTACAAAACTCCATACATAGAATAAGCTGGCGTCACTTTTTCTACGTGCGGAACTTTCTGTATTTTTTTCACGTCGTTATCAGTCATCGAATATTTTTCTATCGCCTTAGACTGATCCTTTTCCGTATCTTCCGAGTCGCTATATTCTGGAAGATTGTTATCAGGTCCCGACGAGGTCACTTTTTTATAGACCGAAACAGATTTTTTATCGCCAGCCGCGTCGACCATGCTGTTCGTATACAGCCGACCGCCTTCTCCAGCCATCAGCGCCAGACCAATTGTAAACGCTCCAACTGAAATTGCCAGCGCGGTTAAAATCGTGCGGCCTTTTGATTGCCCCAAATTTCGACCGGCGCGTTTAATAATGTCAATTCTTCTCACATTAAGCTCCTTGTTGATTTACTATACATAGTACTATGTTATACAAGGTACCTTAAATAGTCAAGGTATTTTTGAAAATAATATTCAAAATTTTCTATTTCCGATGCTTCTTAACCCACTTATTTAAACCGTCGACCGCACATTCGCAAGTCTTAGAAAAAGAAGATATAGCCTTTTTAGCTTTATCTTGGAGCTCAGATTTTCTTAAAACTGTGTCAGATTTCGACACCCGCTCATCACTCTCTTCGCATTTCGAATACTTATCGCTAACTAACTTAGTCATATACACAGCGGCGTCAAAAAACACTGAATCACCCCATATTTTAACTTGTCCATCTTCTACATCAATCACGGCAGAAATTACTAATTTATTTGCTTGATCATCAAGCGTCTCCCACATCTCTTCCTGATCTGTAAAATCAATTTCCTTTCCGCTATCGACACCAAATGATCCTTTGTAAAATCTGCAGTCCGCGATAACACCGCAACAGAGATTGTCACCATCTTGTACATATGCTTTCATTAGAATTACTGAATTAAAATCAGCTGGATCAATTTTATCGAGAGCTTTCACGGCACACCTCTTATCTATAGCCAGTCTGCCCAGACCTCCTGCCTGAGTTTTGTCTACATATATAGCATCGTTATTGAACTCCACTTCGTCGCCCAGATCAGAAAAACTCCGAATCATCCATTACGGTATTGGGGATATATAACTTTTTCTATCGGCATACCTTCGACTGATATCTGTTGCAATCGATCAGGAATGCCATCTCCAAAAATATTGCTCTTTAGACACATTAATCTCCCTGCCCACCGTTTTTGTCAAATATATTTCTTAGTATACCACTATATATAAATCGTTCTCTATTCCTCATCATATTCATCTTCAATCTCTTGATCCAGAATCTCTTCAATCACGTCTTCTAGCGTAATAATTCCCAGCTCCGTCTCATCGTCCATCACCACAAACAAATGATTGTGCGTTTGAATGAATCGACTTAAGACTGTGTCCAGGCGCGACCTCTTGTCAATATCATAAATTTTATCGCGGTACAATTGGCTAATTGGCAACGGCAAATCTCGTCCAACGACATCCTTCACGTATAAAACTCCGACCAATTCCCCGTCAGATTGAACTGGAATTCGCGAATGTCCAGCGTGCTTGATCTGAGCGAGTAGAGTCGCGTCCAGCTCGTCATCCAAATCCACGACAAAAACCTCGCTCATCGGCGTAACCAAATCACCAGCCGTCTTTTTGCTAAACTGCAACGCTCCCGCCGCGATTCGGCTTTCGTCATAATCAACCGGACTATCCGACCTGACGGCGTGCTCGTGAATAATCTCCTCCAGCTCCTGATGAGAATATAATTGCGGCGTTTCCTTACCCAGCCAACGATTCAACAATTTCGACATCGGCTGAGCAAGCGGCCAAAATAGCACGTAAATCACATCAAGCAGCCAAAAGAAATATCGCACAAATCGATATCCACGCTGCGAAAAAATCGCCTGTGGCAAAATCTCGCCAAACATCGTAATAAGGAGCGTCGCAATCAAACCGCCAACCACGCCATTCGTCATATTGCCAAGCAAAATTGACATCGCAGTATTCACGCCGACATTACCGAGCAAAATACAGAAAATCAAATAATAGCCGTCTTTTCGGTATCGATATACTCGCGCCGCAATTTTGTCGCCCTGCCTGGCTTTTCGCTTCAAGTCATCAGGTCGCGCCATCATTAAGCCAATATTCAGACCGGAAAATAGCCCAGAAAGCGCCAATAAAACAGCCGCTGCCAACCATAATAAAATATCAGACATAATTATAACCTTTCACCCTTAACCGCAAATGAAACTAGCGTGTCAGAAAATAACTCCAATAAAAAATCCATATCTTTAATTATACCAAATTCTACCAGCCGCCGCCTCCGCCGCCGCCTCCGCCGCCACCAGCGAATCCACCGCCAGACGAACCGCCAGAAGTTGAAGAATAATCACTAGCATGACCAGCCGCCGTCGACAGACCGCTTAGCCCAGACGAAAACGCCACAGCATTGAACATGCCTTGCCCAACGTACCAATCTGGCGCCTCGCCAACTTGCTCGTAATATTTGCCCATTTGCTTGCTCCAATTTTTCTCTTGTCCAAACAACACAGCGTAAGGTAAAACTCTTTCGTATAATTTAACAAGTTGCTTTTCGTCATTCACGTCAACAACTACTTTTTCTGCACCCTCAGGACTTTGTAGAATATTCAAGCGCTCAGCCTCAGCCACGCCAATATACATTTTCAACCCCTCCAAATATCGCCTCAAACTTAAACCGTTATCAGTCAGCGACCAACCTCTGGACGCGAAAGCAAGTATAATTGACATAACAAGGAGCATCGGCGACAAAAACAAAACAGCCAACACAAGAACTCGCTTAAACCACCCTCTCATTATTCGTTTCACTTCTGGATTTTGCTCGCATAAACCATATTTCTCTCTGGCTAGCGTCTCCAGATTTTTATCATCATCACGCGTTCGCGTCATGTATTTTATATTATTTTGAAGATTTTTCAGATTTAGGCGTTGACCTGGCTTTGGAATAGATGGACTGTCGAACATATCTTGAATAACTTCAATTTCCTCGGCTTTAAGTTCTTGCAAATCTTTAATAATTCCAATCTCATATTGCGCACCGCTAAACAGCGAAGATTTTTTCACTTCATAAATTTTAATATAGTGCCGAACTGCCAGATCTAATAATTGCGCGACCTTTGGCAAACCTTTGACCTTGAATAGATCGTATTTTTTCAAAACATATGTCGATATCAAAACACTAATATCCTCTGGCGGCAAATATTCCGGTGGAATCGGTTTTAATTCCTTATCTCTGCCAACCAGCCGCCTATATCGAATTATGAGAAAAATCGTCAAAGGTGTCGCGATTGTATAAGCCAAAATCTGCATCAAATGCCAAATTCCAATCAACTTTTCCATTAGCGTTTCTTGATATCCAGAAAAAGTCCCGCTCTTAAATCCAACCGCCACGGTTACACCTTGTCGACGACCCAACTTATCTATTTTCGCAGTAATCTGGTTTTCAATTTCGCTTAAATCGCATTACGTCGTCGAACCTCGACTGCCGACATAACAAAAAGCCTTCCCTTGCCTTGCCGCAGCCAAAGATTCATCAAACTTCACAGAAATTTGCACATTTTCCATCGGAACACGCCATTCATCACCGATCACATCCCAATAGAATTCATCACGCCCCGTATTGCTATAATTCTTAGTTACATCACGCTGCGTAAACTTAATGACGTAAGTTTTCTCGCCTTCCACGTAAGTATTTTTATTGCCAATTCTCAGCTCATCGTCACTCCAAGAATATTCGAGCGACGTACCATTTTCATCAGTCACAGATTGCAATGAAAAATTAGTCGAGTGATTATCGTACTTCTTAACAAAAACTGGCGCGATTCCCCGATTTTGGTTCGGCGGAAAATTAGCGGTAATTCGCCAAGTAGCTTCCAATTTTGATCGATTATCAGAGTCGCGACTCAGCGAATATTCCGCATCAAATTTTGTGATAGTAAAATTATCCGTCGAGCGTGCCGCAAACGCCATTTTATCAGACCCGGCCAGCAATAGCCCAACAGTTAGTAGTCCCAAAAGAAAATGTTTCATGCTTTAATTATAGCAAAATTACAAGTTGACTTGCGGATAAATTGCCCGAGTTGTTTCGTCAATTTCGCTCTTCAGCTGTGGGAACGGCACACCTTCACGCGCTGTAACGCCCTCGAAAATCCAGAATACTCTTTCAGAATATCCCCAGCCACAAGCCGGCGGCATTCCATATTCCAGCATCTCGACGTAATCAATATCAAGCATCATCGCTTCCTCATCGCCAGCGTCACGCATTTGTTGTTGCTCAAGGAAACGATTCAATTGGTCAATCGGATCATTCAGTTCAGAGAATCCATTACCCAATTCCGAACCAGCGATCACCGGCTGAAAACGCTCCACCGTCTCTGGATTTTCCGGATTAGTCTTTGACAACGGACTAATAAACTTCGGTGTATTCACCAACCAAACCGGACCAGCAACATCTTTACGGATATTCTTCCATAATTTATCAATACTGCGTGGAATAGAATCAGTTTTTTCAACTTCCAAATTATATTCTTTCAGCTTGGCAGCAACCTCTTCAATTGTCGTGTTATAAACATCGATTCCGTAATGCTTGCGAATAACTTCAGCGTAATCCCAAACTTCCCACTCACCACTCATATCGACATTGAATTTGCCCAATTGGAATTGCAGAGTGCCAAAAGTCTTCTGAAGCACATCTTTTATACATCGACTCCATAAAACGCATTCCCTGCTTCCAATCCCAGTAAGCCGCATACCACTCCATAGCAATATGCTCCGGCAGATGCTCGTCCGAATAATTTTCATTACGAAAAACGCGGACCGAGGTCATAAACTTTTTCAAATCCAGCGCCAATCAGCCGCTTCAACGGCAATTCGTGGCTAATTCGCAAATAAAACTGCTGATCGCCCAGCGCATCCATATGCGTCACAAATGGGTTCGCGTCCGCACCGCCAGTGGTGTGTTCCAAAACAGGAACATTAATCTCGATAAACCCATGACTATTCAAATAATCTCGCGTTGCTTGCCAAAACTTACTTCGGCGAATGAACCGCTCGCGAACTTCGGGATTGACGTTCATATCAACATAACGTCGACGCAAGCGCTCTTCCTTATTCTCTAATTTTTCTGGCATTGGCCTTAATGATTTAGTCAACAATCTAAGTTCGCGTACACCAACGGATTTTTCACCTGTTTGCGTGGTGGTCATTACGCCCTTCGCCTCAATAAAATCACCCGTATCCAGCAATTTAAGCTGCTTCATTCCAAGCACACCGCGCACAGCATCTAATTCCGTCACGTCATCACGCTGCAAGTAAAGCTGCACATCGCCAGATTGATCGCGTAATTTAATAAACGCCAATTTGCCAAAACTGCGAATAGACACCACACGACCCGCAACGACAACTTCCTTACCAGCTAGCTCATCGTACTTAGACAAAACCTCAGCACAAGTGTGAGTTCGTTCTGATTTTGCTGGATATGGTTCAACGCCTAATTGACGTAATGTTTCCAGTTTTCGTAGTCGTTCATTTCGATAATCTTGTAATGTGGCCATAACAGAGATAATTATAGCACATTATACGCGACAGATCTCGCCAGACTTAAGATATCGACTTAATAATGTAAGTAATCTCGGCTTTTGGCGTTTTAATCGTTACTTCATCACCAATTTTCTTACCAATCAATTCTTTACCAATTGGCGACTGATCTGAGATTCGTCCAGCCAATGGATCAGCTTCAACTGGTCCAACCACCGTGTAAGATACGGTTCTTTCTGGGCATTGCAATTCAACTGTACTACCCAAACCGACACTTGAGCTGCCGCTGGATTTAATAATTTCGGCGTTCTGCAGAATATCTTCAATTTCCAAAATTCGCGTTTCCACCAAGCCTTGCTCTTCGCGCGCAGCATCATATTCCGCGTTTTCGCTCAAGTCGCCAAAATCTCGCGCTGCCGCAATTTTTTCAGCAATCTCGCCACGTCGCCCTTTCAACTCTGCCAATTCTTTTTCTAAATCAGCCTTTCCGGCTTCTGTAATTTGATAAGTTTTTTTCATAAAAATTTCCTCCTCTACTGTATGTAGTGGTATTAGTCTTACGATCTACACTAAATATAGTGTTTTTAATTAGTCTTGATTAAGTCTATCTGAGTATATCAATCGCTATTTATTATGTCAATATAATCAGACCTACCGACTCAAGCAAAAATCCATCAATTGCTGATAATCCATTTTTCGCGTTTCGCCAGTTGCTCGTTCCGTCAATTCAAACAAGCCATCACCGTCAATCGCTCGATCACCAATCGTTATCCGCCACGGCAATCCCATTAGCTCAGTATCAGCAAATTTCACGCCTGGACGCTCGTCGCGATCATCAAGTAGCGCATCGACGCCGCTATTGGCCAGCTCGTCATAAAACTTGCCCGCTAGTTCCTGACCCTTTTCGCCAATTGCAACAATATGAACCTTAAACGGCGCAACATTTTCTGGCCAAACCAAACCTTTATCGTCGGCGAACTTCTCAACAATCACGCCCATAACTCGCGTAATTCCAATGCCATAACTTCCCATATAAGCGTATCGCTCTTTACCTTCGGCGTCGGTAAACACCAACTTCATTTCTTCGGATTTCTGCGTGCCGAAATTAAAGATATTGCCAACTTCGGCAGTCTTCACTTTTTCTAACTCACTACGATCGACGCCGAGCTCCTCAATTGCCTCATCCAAAACTTCCTCATTAACAGCGATATTTTTACCACGATGCAAATAAATATAATCCTCACCAGCATCGCAAATCGTCTGAAACTCATGACTAAACTTCGTGAAAGCGCCGCCAGAAGCAAACGTCACATATGTTTCATCGCCAATTCCAAATCGGTCATAACAACGCTTATACGCCTCAATGACTGAATTGTAATAATTATCCAAACTCTCCTTGCTATCGTGAATCGAATACATATCCTTCATCACAAATTCACGACCACGCATAATTCCACTCTTAGCGCGAAGTTCATTTCGCAATTTATTCTGGAATTGATAAACGCTAATTGGTAAATCTTTGTAGCTCTTTAAGTAATTGCGAAGAAGATCGACAATCGGCTCCTCATGCGTCCAACCAAAACCAATGTCCGTGCCGTCTTGCAATTTAGACTTAAACCAAACATCGACCAATTCATCACTCCAGCGACCAGTTTCTTGCCATAATTCCTTTCGCTGCAAAGTGCTCATCACCAATTCCTGGCTATTAACCCTATCCATTTCCTCGCGAACAATTTGCTTAATATTCTCAAGAACTCTCAAACCCAACGGCAAAAATGAATACACGCCCGCCATCGTTTTATGCACGTAGCCAGCACGAATCAAAAGCTGGGCGTTTCGCGCAACCTCGCCAGCTGGCGCCTGTTTCAAAGTTCTAGTAAAAAGTTGTGTCATTCGCATATTTCTCCTTTACATAAATATAAATGGCAATAACGATTCTGTCTGATTAATTGCGCCCGTATTGATAAACAAGAAATAAAAAGCTATTCCGTTTTTCGCCATATGCATCATAATCGGTACCCAAATTGCGCCAGTATATTCCCTGGTCGCACACATCACCAGGCTTAAAGTAAATGTATCAATTGCCACCGCCCACTGCAATGGTGAATCTGGACCAACCCAAAGATGTGCCGCGCCAAACGCTATGCTCGTTATGATAATTGATAGCCAAATCGAGAAAGAATTGCGCAACTTGCCATAAAGATATCCGCGATACAGAAGCTCCTCAACAATCGGCGCCAGCACCACCAACACAATAAACGCCATAATAAACTGCCATTGAGTAGCTAGCATGCTCCGACTAAACGGTATAGCTTGCTTCTGTTGCATATCCACTAAGAAAACACCACTGGCGATGCTCATCGTAACCATTGTTAGTAAAAAGTAAGCCACAAAAGCAAACGGAGAAATGAATATTTCCAAAAACGTTGGCCAGTCATTCACGCCCAAATTACTCAAAGTTGTTCGGCGCTTCTTAACCAAAAACGGCACACCAATCACGACAATTAGCGACAAAATATATACGACAACCGAACGTACTGTGTTAAAAATAACTGGATTCGCAGAATTGAGAGGTATGCCGATTTTTATCAAAGCACCGACCGCCAATGAAACAACAACTTCCACAGCCAAAAATACGCCATAAACCCAAGCTGGGAGCGCCAAAATCAGCCACCATTTGCGGTTTTTTAATTTCTTAGAAGAGTTTTCCAACATCACTGATCGTCACCAAAATTGTTAAGATTAATAGAATCAACATACCGGTTGCCTGAATATTTTCCTCGCGCTCTTTTGTTAAATCTTTCTTAAATAAGCGGAAAATTGTCATCGTGAACCAGCGACCGCCGTCAAGCGCTGGGATTGGTAAAATGTTCATAACTGCCAGCGTCAGCGAGATTAACGCCGCCACGAAAATGATGTACTCAATTCCAGAACTGACAACTGACGGGAATAATACGCCCAGTATGCCAATTGGTCCTGCTACGCTCCCACTAACAGAGGCCAGATCAGCTCTTGCAGATTCTTTTGATTCTGCGGAACCGAATATTTGTCTGATTGATCCGTGTACGGTTTTTACCAATAGCACGCCAACGCCTTTGATAGTTTCATATGACAATTGCCCAGTAGTCGCCACACCCACGATAGGCGCCGACCATGTGCTATATATTTTCTCCGTCTGACCCGGAATAACGCCCAGATATCCGCCATTTTTCACTGCCTTTTCATCATTCAACTGGATGTCAACAGCTGACTCTTTGCCGTCACGCTTGTATTTGACGTTGATTTTTTTGCCAGCATTTTCCTTCGTTACAATTGACAATTTTCCCGCCTCTGTAAGCGACTGACCGTTTATCTCAATCAGTTCGTCATTAACCTTAAGTCCAGCTTTATCAGCAGGCGAACCCGGCGTAACTTTCGCTATCGCCACCGGCGAACGTCTGAACTCTGTATCAAATGGCAATTGGACTTGGTTCGATAGGATTTTCGGCATGCCAATTATCGCAAGAATCGTGAACAAAACAATTGCAGTTATCCAGTTCATCATAACGCCAGCCAGCAATATTTTCGTCTTCACCCAAAATGTCGATCCGCCATATGTGCCCTCGCCTTTTGCGGAATCATATTCACCTTTCAATCTGACAAATCCACCAAGCGGGAGCCAATTCAGACTAAACGTTACGCTTTCACCCAAGAAACTTCGCTTTACTTTCCATTTTTTTGCGGCAGGCGGAAATCCGATCCCAAATTCCTCAACCTTAACACCGTTTCTCTTGGCAACAATAGCATGACCTAATTCATGCAAAACCACCAATAAGACGAGAACAAATAGCCCTAAAAGTACTCCCCAAATGATCATTTTCCAAACCGCCTATTCCGATTAGCATATTCTTCTAAAATCATCGACACGTCATCAATTGTCATGTCTGGCCAATTCTTCTCAATAAACATCAACTCACTGTACGCCGAGCGCCACAACATAAAGTTGCTGAGACGTTGCTCACTAGAAGTTCTAACAATCAAATCGCACGGCGGCACCTCTGGTGCGTATATATTTTGAGCAATCAACTCAGGCGTGATTTCCTCAGGAGAAACTCCAGATTGAACAATTTTTTTAACCGCATCAGCAATCTCCAGATGTCCGCCATAATTTAAGCATAAAACCAATTCTCCATTTTTCAGATCGGCGGTCTTTTCCTCAGCCTCGTCAATCGCTTTGATCAATTGATCCGACAAGCCTTCCCTAGACCCAACAACCCTCAAGCGAACCTCGTTTTCAATAAATATCGGAAGATCAGCTTTCAGTATGTTCAATAGCAATTTCATCAAATGTCGGACTTCTTCCTCTGACCGCTTCCAGTTTTCCGTACTAAAAACGTAAGCGCTCGCATATTTCACACCTCGATGAAGAACTTCCAGCGCCACGTCTTTAACGCGTTATATCCCGCCAGATGTCCTTCGTATGTCGGCAGACCGTGCTGTTTTGCCCACCGCCGATTTCCATCAACAATAAATCCGATGTGCCGTGGCAAACTCACATTTTCACTCATTATCCGCCCTCCATTCATCAATTAATTTCACATCTTGAACATCTTTTTCGCGGCTGCGCCATTTTTTCCATTGATATAAAAACTCTAAACTGACAAACCTCACGCCATCATATTCCACCGCGTAATCAAGCAAATCATCATAGCTAACAGCCTGCCCATCAAAAACCCAGCCGTCCCAAACTTCAGCCGAACCATCATCTTTTACAAAATAAAAACGCTGATTGTCGTCGAACTTTTTAATCCAATCGCCACTTTCCTCGGAGAGCTTTTTCATCAAATCAGAACTCGCCGCAAGATCAATATCACTAGCTGGACGAATCCCCAATTGATCCAAAATCCCGCTACCAATAACAATAATTTGATCCAACGGCAAATCCAACGCTTTCACTTTATTGGCAAAAGTTTCGCTCATTAAACGGTTAAGACGTCCTTTTCCTTCGCCTTAAACGCCTCGTCAATTTGCGTCTGCATCTTGCTCATTAAGCCGTCAATTTCTTTCTCTACACGCTTCAAATCGTCTTCGCTCAGCTCTTTATTATCCTTCATTCGCTTAGCATCCTTAAGAGCGTCTTGGCGAATATTACGCATCGCAATTCGAGCCTCCTCAACCTTCTCACTAACCTGTTTCACCAATTGATGGCGGCGCTCTTCCGTCAAAGCTGGAACTGGAACGCGAACCACTCGCCCATCGTCAGACGGATTAAAACCTAGACTTTGGTTATCGCGAATTGCAGAAGAAATTGCTGTAATATTACTCGGGTCAAATGGCGTAACTAACAACATTTGTGCCTCTGGAGCGGTTACGTTTGCAACCTGATTAAGCGGCATTTTTGTGCCGTAAGCTTCAACCATAACACCGTCAAGCATTCCAGCGTGCGCCCTGCCTGTTCGCACCTTCTTCAATTCATCTTGAAAAAAGCTAAACGCTGCATTCATTTTTTCTTCATAAGGGTTTGTGTCGAACATATTTCCTCCAATTTATATATCCGTTATTATATCAAACTTCAAGCGTCTTGTCTGCTAATTTTGCCTCGCGCCCCGTGCTATAATAACAGAGTGATTTCTAAGATTAAGCTATACAATTTCCGGTCTTATCATCTACACGAAGCGACTTTTAGCAATTCTGGGACGGTAATCGTTGGACCAAATGGCACAGGAAAAACGAATCTGCTCGAGGCGGTTTATGTAGCGCTACGTGGCAGTAGTTTTCGTGGCAGCCTTAGCGATTGTATGACGCTGAACGCCCCGCAAACAATTGTTCACCTGGAGGGCGATTTCGGCGAGCGACGCATTAAGCTAGACTCAATTTCCGGAAAAATCAACAAAGAATTCATCATCAATGACAATAAATCAAAGGTCTTAACCAGAAAAAACCGCTTGCCTGTCGTTTTGTTTGAGCCAAGCGAACTAAGATTGATTTCCTCTTCACCGTCCCGACGACGCGACTTTCTGGATGGCTTAATTGCCCGACTTGACCCCAAATACGACACGGATTTAAGAGCTTTCAATCGCACTCTTTTACAGCGCAACGAACTCTTAAAATCCCACCAAGAAGACTCATCAATTTGGCGCGACAACCTGTTTGCTTGGGATATAAAATTTGTCCAATACGCAACCAACATTGCCCAAAAACGAGCCAAATTTCTCCAGATAAACGAGCCTCGTATAAAAAATTTATACGAATCTTTGGCGGGAAAAAGTACACAATTATCCATCGAATATGGGGCTATTGTACCTCTGGAAAATTACGACCAAGCCCTGCTTAATCGCTTAGGAAAATCTCGCGAATATGAAATAGCAACCGGTTTTACTTCTGCCGGACCACACCGTGAAGATTTCACAATTTTCCTCCATAATCAGCCCGCCATTAAAGTTGCTTCACGTGGCGAAATGCGAACCATTATGCTGGCGTTCAAATTATTAGAGCTAGAACTTCAAACAGAAGTTAGCCAATCTCGACCGCTAATTCTACTGGACGACGTTTTCTCGGAACTAGACGCCACTCGCGAAAAACTTCTTCAGGAAACGATCCAAAATCATCAATTCATCGTCACCACGACAGATGCGCGCCACCAAAAAGACGGCTGCTCAATAATCTCCACAAAAAAAAAATCGACCGCATTACTACGGCCGACTTCTTCTCTGCGTGAAAATCTATTCGCTTACACCCAGCTCGATTCGCTTAAATTGACGAATAACGATGTTTTCGCCTAATTTCGCAATTGCTTCTTTAACGTGTTGCTCAACAGTCTTAGAATCGTCCAAGATGTACGCCTGACTCATAAGAACCTGCTCAGCAAAATGCTTCTTCAATTGGCCTTCAACGATCTTTTCGCGCATTTCTTCAGGCTTGCTTGCCAAAGATTCGCTCGCCATAAGCTCAGCTTTAACGCGCTCCATTTCCTCTGCTGGAATGTCAGCTTCAGAAACATACTTTGGGCTCATCGCTGCGATTTGCATAGCAATTTCGTGCGCCAACGTCTTAAAGTCGTCAAGTCGAGCCACGAAGTCTGTTTCGCAGTTTACCTCAACGATAACGCCAATTCGGCCAGAGTGAACATAACTTTCAATCAAACCTTCACGAGCTTCACGGTCACCCTTCTTTTCAGCTTTCGTCAAGCCTTTTTTGCGCATAGCTTCCAAAGCTTTATCGAAATCGCCCTCAGCTTCAACCAAAGCTTTTTTAGCGTCAGTCAAGCCTACGCCGGTCAATTCGCGCAATTTTTTAATATCGTCAACAGAAACGCCCATCCTATTTCTCCTCTTTTTTAGCTGGTTTTTCTTCAGCCTTTACGCTACCTGCACCTTCAGCAACAGCCGCGGTGAAGTAATCTAATAGCAATTGAATACCCTTAACAGCGTCGTCATTACCTGGAATTACGTAATCGATTCCTGTTGGGTTAACGTTAGTGTCAACAATTGCAAATACTGGCACGCCCAAAGTTTGAGCCTCACGAACTGCATTTGCGTCAGTCAATGCGTCAACTACAACAACAGCGCCTGGCTTGCCCATCAAATCCTTAATGCCGCCATATTTCATATTCAAGCTGTCGATTTCCTCTTGGAAGCGCTGTACTTCAAGCTTGTTATAACGCTTTTCCAAGTCGCCTGAAGCCATTCGCTTTTCAAGATTCTTCAGCTTCTTAATCTGCTGAGCAATAGTTGAACCGTTAGTCAACATACCACCAATCCAGCGCTCAACTACGTATGGCTGGTTGATTTTTTCAGCTGCTTCACGAACAACGTCTTTGGCTTGTTTTTTGGTGCCAACAAACAGAACCTTACGGCCCGATGCTGCGATTTTTGTCAATTCTGGTAAAGCCTCGTCCAAAGCTTCAACGGTCTTAGTCAAGTCAATAATGTGACTATCCTGACGCTTACTGTGAATATATGGCGCCATCTTTGGGTGCCAGCGGCTGGTTTTGTGTCCAAAATGAACACCTGACTCCAGCAAAGCCTTAATGTCTACCTTTACAGACATTCTCTTCTCCTTTTGCCTCATCCGCCCACGATTTGGAGTGTGAAACGGATTGTGTCATTAAAATTAGTTACTTGGCAATTATACCACTATTCTTCATCGGGAGCAACTATCTATCGACGCGACGCGATGAACTTTTCCATCTCTTGATCAAGCTCAATTGCTTCATTACTTGAAGAAGAAAGCTTCCGAATACTAAAATTCTCTCTTCCTTTCTCTACAACCTCAAGATAAGTAATTGCATTATCACGCACAAGAGCGGCATATGTACAGTTCTTTCTCCATACCAAATCTTTTGCAGTCATATCTGGCGCCGGCTCATCAATTAAGTTCGCCGACATCTTAGGCAATAAAATCGAGCCAACTTTTGCTCCGGTTTCTCTATTAGAAGTAGTACTCTCGTAGACATCAAATGCCACAACTGAAGTGTGCGCCTCCACCGGTATAGCATTAGAAGAATCGACAACACTCTCATGAGGATTAAACAGCTTTGCGCTAGTAGTATACTTACTTAAAGATTTAGGAGATAGACCTATATTAAAAGCCAAACCAAGCATACGACTAAGATCTGATAATGGATCTTTACGTCCAATCGAATCTATCTTATTATCTTCATAGCCGTCAGGCTGATCCAGTATCTCGCTGATAACCTGTATCTTTCTTTTTTCTTCACTGCGCCGAAACGCCTCATCCGCCAAGCTGTCTAAATTATGATTATTCCAAAGTGTAGGCTGCCTTCCCTTGTCCATATTATATAACTCCTTAATTTTCCTAATTATCAGAACCAGTTATACTCTCTCTCTTGATTTGTCAAGTATTTCATCATATTTTTGACAATTTGCAAACGACATGATTGCAATGTATATTCGTTCTGTTGGTAATATTTGCATTACTCCGTTTTTTCTGTTAAAATACCAAGGTTATGAAAAGCAGTATTCACCCACAGAACTATCGCCCTGTCGTATTTAGCGACGAACAAGCGGGCTTCGCGTTCTTGACCCAGTCAACAGCGCAAACAACCGAAACTATCAAATGGGAAGACGGCAACGAATATCCATTAGTTAAGGTTCACATTTCATCAGCTTCACACCCATTCTTTACTGGTGAGGAAAAGATTATCGACACCGAAGGTCGTGTTGATCGCTTTAAGGCTCGTCAAGCAGCCGCTGAAGCTCGCCGAGCAGCTTTGGCAAACAAAGCAAAGAAAGCTAACGCTAAAAAAGCAGCTAAAACTGATTCTCCAAAATCAGACAAAAAAGACTAAATAATCTGACAAATTAGTCCGACAATCCAAAGACCGCTCAATCAATGGGCGGTTTTATTTTACACTATTTCAATCTGACAACACTTATCTCGCGACATAATATTTCACGGTCTCCCCGCATTTTTGCGGCACATAAACGGTGAGCACCGTCGCCCTGCAGAGCCAAAAATACCCTGCTGTCAGAATCCACGATAATATCTACACTGCGTATTGGAGGGCTAGCCTTCGGATTCATTCCTGCGTATTGCCTAATAATATCGCGACTACTTTTCCCACCTTTCGATTCCGACACTCGCCCTTCTCGCCAATCTTTAATCATCGGTGCAGCCACAAATAATTCAACCGGCAACGGAATATCAGATCCCGGAATCGCTCTCGTTTCAGGCCACTCACCCTCATATATAGATATTTTCGTTTCACCGGCAATATTACCTTTAATTAATTCATTCAAATCGCGTAATGAAACTGGCTTCTCTATTGGATTGGTATCAATCTTAAACAAACTCTCCACAATCAAATCAACTCTCGGATCGTTTGCTGGGATATTCTCTGGAAGGTCTTCAATACATTGTACCAGCTCAGATGATTTTCCAACGTCGCAAATCGCCAGCTTATCAGTATTTTCGTAAGCCAAATCACGCGAATCAACCTTGCATTCTCTCATTGTCACTATATAATACAATACTGAGAAACATTTGTCAATGTATGATATAATTTTATAGATATGGCGAAGATTTCTTTAGATATGGATTCTCTGAAAAATGAACGAGCTGATTTGAGCAATTTTTTAGCGCAACCTGACGCTTACAGCTCACCAGATTTTACGGTAAAAAACAAACGATTTTCAGAATTAGAAACGCTTATTTCCAAGGGTGAAGAGCGAGAAAACCTGGAAAAAAACTTAGTAGAAGCCAAAAAGTTAGCTAACGAAGGCGGCGAATTGGCTGCCCTGGCAAAACTTGAGATTGCTGAAACCGAAGCTCGATTGACCGAATTAGAAGAAGAATTATTCATCCTACTTACTCCGAAAGACCCCAACGACGAGAAGAATATCATCATGGAAATCCGCGCTGGCGCCGGTGGAGACGAAGCCTCCCTGTTTGCGGCGGAACTATACCGCATGTATTTACGTTGGTGCGAATCTAACGGCTATAAAATAGAACTAATTAGCGAATCAGCCAATGATTCTGGCGGCTATAAAGAAGTTATTTTCATGATCAAAGGGCGACGCGCCATACTCTAAATTGAAGTTCGAAGGTGGCGTACACCGAGTTCAGCGAGTTCCAGTCACCGAAAGCCAAGGTCGCGTCCACACTTCAACCGTAACTGTAGCAGTTTTACCGGAAGCAGAAGAGGCTGACATTGAGATAAACCCGAACGATTTGCGCGTTGATATTTACCGCTCCAGTGGACACGGTGGTCAAAGTGTGAACACGACAGACTCAGCAGTGCGAATCACCCACTTGCCGACTGGAATGATAGTTACAAACCAGGATGAAAAGTCGCAAATTAAAAACCGCGAAAAAGCTATGAGCGTGCTTCGTTCGCGATTGTTACAGATGAAAATTGACGAGGAAAACGCCAAATTAAGTGCCGAGCGACGCTCGTTGGTTGGAACTGGCGACCGCTCGGAGAAGATTCGAACTTACAACTTCCCCCAGGACCGAATCACCGACCACCGCATTCACTACAGCCGCAGCAATATCCCCGCTGCAATGAACGGGGATATCGACGATTTGATTGAAATCTACAGAGATATGAGCGTGAGCTGAAAGCTCAGAATGCTAGTAATTAGTACGGCTTACGCGGCTTAGCAGACTCCAATAATTCTGCCAACTTACTTATCTCTTCCATACCGACCGGTTGACGGTTCAATCCCATTTGTTGCTCTAATTTATCATTCTCTATTTCATTGTTACACCTATCAACCATACGCATTATGATCTCAATACTGCCACTTTCGGAGCGCAGTACTCTCCTTGACTCTCTCGACCGCTCAGCAATATTGTCATCGTACCTCAAAACCTGATCATCTTCTATATAATAATCATGCGTCTCTTTACTTCCCTCATCCCACTCCATAATTGATATGGATCGTTCTTTATCTCCATTATCAAGCAGAGCGGATTCCACACTGACCAATATATAAGATCCGTCTTTTTGAGGAATTTCTAATAAAACTTGCGATTCTACCCGATCCATCGATTCAGTATGATCATAAGTTTTCGCATCTCCCGCGAATCTAAGCAGTGTCAACCAAACCAGATCATCAAATTCCGCTGCCGCCCGCAACTTTTCTTCGGTTGTCAGTTCAGGATTAAATCCTTCTGCAAACTCCATTTGCTTTGCGGCTTCACTACTGCGCGTATTATTTGGCAGTTCCATTATATATTCATTCCTTTCACTAATGATATGAAGCCTATAATACTCTCTCTCTCTTGATTTATCAATACTTTTTACCATTTTTCTCAGTTTTTGCAAGCATTTTACTTTTTACATTCCATAGATATATGTTATAATTAGCCATATGATTATCTCTGAATGGCTAAAAATTGCCACAAAATCCTTAAAAACAGCAAACATCCCGTCCGCCAGATTAGACGCCGAATTGATATTAGCCAACACTTTACGAAAAAACCGCACTTACCTACACGCTCACCTGGACGAAGAAATTGACCCCAGAAGATTCGATATCGCAAATGCCAGATTAGATCTGAGATTAGACCGCGTACCAATCGCCTATATTCTGGGCTATAAAGAATTTTACGGGCGTAAATTCACCGTATCTCCATCTGTTTTAATTCCCCGTCCTGAATCCGAAGATCTAATTTCATTGTTCTTAGAACTGACCGCCAGCGAAATTGCCGAAAAAGTTTTAATTGACGTTGGCACAGGATCTGGCTGTCTGGGAATTACTGCCAAATTAGAGAGAAGTAATTTGTCGGTAATTTTATCTGATATCAGCAAACCAGCCTTAAATATTGCAGAAAAAAATGCGAATGCCTTAAATGCAGATGTTCATATTCAACAGCAATCATTACTTAACGGCCAACTTCGACCCGTTGATTATATATTTGCCAATTTGCCTTACGTTGACAAAAATTGGGACGTATCTCCAGAACTTCAATATGAACCAGAAATTGCGCTTTTTGCCGAAGACGAAGGATTGAAACTGATATTGCAATTGATCTCACAAGCACCACGATACCTCACCTCAGAAGGTTTGTTATTTATCGAGGCGGACCCCCAGCAGCACAATAGAATACTTGACGAAGCCGTGAAAAATTGTTTTGTAAAAGAGAGAGTTCTCAATTACATCCTGGTTCTACGTTTCACTGGCGCCCAAGATTAAATTACTACAGAATTTAAGAATACTAACATCACTAAGATAATTCCGACAGTAAGAATCACCGGAGCGGATATGTCTGAAAATCGAATAACTTTGTGCTTGTTGTAAGATTGGTAAGCCTTACTGGCGACAAGCGAGAATAGCAATAAGATTATTGTAACCTGTGAAACGCCGCCAAATAATGATTTTCCGTAGCTGTAAGTCCAATAATACGACAGCCAACCCATCTCAGCAAAGACGAGTCCCCAGATTGCCGAAAGTAAAACCGTTTGTTCTTCGTCATAACTGTGTAGGAAATGGCGCGCAGAACTATAGCCAATCAAGAACATCAGAATAACAACTACAGAAACTGACCACTCGTACGACACCACCATCAGAGCAGTTACACCGACGAAAATAGCAATTAACGACTGCATGGCGACCTGCCAGCGCTTAGACATCGGCTTAATCACGACTAGCCAAATTGCATATAATATCGCCAAGGCTACGCGGAAATAAAACACCGACGTAGGTAGATACATCAAACCAACAACGCCAATTCCGACCGTTAAGTCAACCAAGTTAGCCTGGATGTTTGCCCACCAAAAAAACGCGGACGAACAGCAATTATGCGCCATTTACTCAGCACAACAAGTGCTAATGCTGAAACGGGGTCTGAAACGCTTGAGCAATAACAAGCAATGCAGCCGCCAAGCCAATATTTAAGACATAGTAAACCAATTCGCTCCAAAACGTTCTTCGTTTAACAGTTTTCAGTAACTCCATAACTTACTCTATTATACCAAATTATGAGCCAGTTCCCACAACAACGATAAATTGTGCGTCAACATTCAAATTATACTTCGAGGAATCTGATGAAACCGAGCCGTACAACTCCTTAAATTTATCTTTTTGTGGCGGTTTTTTTCTTTACCAGCCGGCAATTGATAAACTTGAGTCTTCCCTATTTTTTTCATTACCTGGAGCATTGCCGACATGAACAACTTTCATTCCTAATTCTGTCAATTTGTCCGCTTCTTTCTGCGCTGCACCAGCCACGCCGGAACCATTCAATACGGCAACCGTGGCTTTTTCTTTAGATAATGGCGTTGCATAAATCTCAGACTTTATGTAAGCGCGAATATCGTCATAATCATATAATCCCGCAGCTGGCTGAACTATGCTTGCGCCACCCGCCGTGCCAGTAGTCATAAGTACGTTGCCTTCCTCCACAAAACTCAATCTGTGAATATCAGACTCTTTTATCTCTGAGCCAAGGTTCATAATTGTGCGTATTTCCTTAGTGTCAATGTTTGTGCGCAAGTTTTTTCCCATGGCATCCATCAGAGACGTCACCTTACCAAAGTCAGTCAGCGTTCCCGTGGAAGTAGCTTTGCTTTTCAGCGCCATAAGTACCAATTGCTGGTTTTTCTCTCGGTCAAAGTTAGATTGTTCCAATCCGTAAGTTGGCGCCACCAAACCACGCGCCCGAGAGAACCACATCGCCTTTTCGCCGTCCATTTCGTGCTTGCCGTTAGTTAATTGCATATAGTGACCTGTTGGACATCGTTCGCGACGTTGCTGATAGTTCAACTCCTTCGCTCGGCACATCCAGTCCATACTTGGATCAAGGATTCCCCGCGGATCACGACTCTGTACGTCAACAGTAACTCCGCCGACCGCATTGACAGCATCACGAATCACCGCAGTATTAATATGCGCCACGTATTGAATATCCATACCGAATATATCGCCGATGAATTTCTTAGTCTTATCCATTCGTTCGGCTTCTGCCTGCGCGCTATCTCCATTGTTTACGCAACCAAAATATTCATTGATTTTACCAGCGTAGCCAGAATTACATGCCATGCCAAATTTTACATACAAGTCACGCGGAATGCTAAACATATATGCATCCTTCTTTGTCTGATTGACGCTAAGAATCATCATTGAGTCGGTCAATGTCGCACCTGGATGGTCCGGATCGTCATCTGTTGTACCTAAAATCAACACATTGCTTCGACCATAAGCATCCTCTTTCAGCTTCTGCTGCGAAAACAACCCTAAGATTCCGCCGTTATGGAACACCGAGTTCATCGTCTGCCATAATTTTAATAGCAGCCAGCCCGCCACAATTGCAATAATAATTCCGATAACTGCAAGAATAATCCTGGTAATTAACTTTTTCTTACGCTTCTGTTTGCGCTCCTGCCGATGAGAAGGCTTGGTGTTTTCATCAATTGCCGCCAACGATTCACTAATATTCTGCTTTAATTTATTAGCAGAAGTTGGTTGCTGAATATTCCTTGTCGCATTATTCGACACTTGCGGGTTATCTTCGTTACTACGAGGATGCCCGAGCGTAGTCGTTTTTTTGCTAGTAATTTCCCCCAACGAAGTTCGCTGTGGTCGCTTGGCGACAAATCCGTCCATCGACTGTTTGCGTGGTTTCATATCTATTGATTATAACACACAAAACGCTTATAATTGAAACAATGGACGCTACTTTTATGGATCGTCATCCAAAATTACAAGATGGCCTGGGAATGGTCATTTTCGTTGTTGGCGTGGTGATTGGCACACTTTTATTGAACACTTTTGTATTTCAAACTTTCAATGTTGAAGGCGCCAGCATGGAAACGACGATGTACACCGGTGATCGTCTGATCGTCAATCGATTGCCCGTCACTAGCTCAAAATTGCAAAATAAAAATTACATCCCAAAGCGCGGACAAGTAATTGTGTTTAAGAATCCGAATTTTAACGCCTCGACAGGCAAAGACGAGTACATCGTTAAGCGTGTAATCGCCTTTGCTGGTGAGCGAGTTACTGTGAAAAACGGCACCGTAACTGTTTACAATACAGAAAATCCCGACGGATTTAACCCTGACACCTCAGTCAATAAAAATGAGCCAGGACAGCCTACTTCTGGAGATGTCGATACGACCGTGCCAGAAGGCACAATATTCGTCATGGGCGACCACCGCCAAGGAAGCTACTCCTGCGACTCTCGAAACTGCATGGGACCAATCCCCCTTTATGACATCGTCGGACCAGTTAGTCTACGAATATTCCCGTTCAATAAAATTCGCTCGTTCTAATAAAAATTACTTTTCGAGCAATTCTCTTATTCGTTCAAATTCAAGATTATCCTTAAACTTGATGCTAATCTGACCAGCTCCACGGCCGTTTGTACGGATTTTTACACCTGTTCCAAATCGCTTCGAAAGGCTTTCAATAGCATCTGCATGAGGTATATCTGCTGGGCGGCGTTTGTTCTCGATTGGATTAGCCTTCGCTTGCTTCCACAAAGTAACAACTTGCTCAATCCGTCGCGCTGACCACTCCTCGCGAATAGCTCGCTCCATAATATCTTCCGCAGCGTCATCAGGCAAACCGATTAGAGGCCTTGCCTGCCCTTCATTTAATCGCCCCTCAAACAACGCCTGCTGCACAGACTTCGGCAATTTCAGTAGCCTCAACGTATTACTGACTGCACTTATAGATTTGCCACCCAAACGCTTGCCAATTTCCTCCAGCGTCATATTGAATTGATCGCGCAATTTTTGATAAGCGGTCGCAGTTTCAAGCGCATTCAAATCATGTCGTTGTAAGTTTTCAATCAAAGAGACCTCCAGGCGATTTTGATCGCTCATACTCCTGACAATACACGGCACCTCTGTTAAATTCGCCCTATTCGCCGCACGCCAACGTCGCTCGCCCGCCACGATCAGATACTTATCACCTTTTGGCGTCACAACAATCGGCTGAACCACGCCATGCTCGCGCACCGATTCCGTCAACTCATTCAAAGCATTCTCATCAAAAAAGCGACGCGGCTGATCTGGATCTGGGACAACTTGATCAATAGCGATGTCTCTCAAATGAGAAACTTTCACATCCTGTTGTGCTGTCGGATCGAACGTTTCATCAATTAAGTTAGTCGGGATCAATGACCCAAAACCTCTACCTAAACCTTTTTTCATCGTTCCACCCTCTCTATAATTTCTTTCGTTAGCGCCTTATAAGCCCGAGAACCTTTTGAAAAACGATCATACACACCAACTGGCGCACCATGACTAGGAGCTTCAGCCAAGCGAATATTTCGCGGAATACTATTCTTAAAAATCTTATCCGGAAAATACTTTTTAACCTCAGCATGAACTTGCCCGGATAATGTAGTCCTGGAATCCATCATCGTCAGTAAAACGCCCAATAATTCCAGAGGCGGGTTAAGCCCCTTCTTTATCAATTTCATACTTTCCAAAAGCTGCCCCAACCCTTCCAGAGCGTAAAATTCCGCCTGAACTGGGAGCAATACATAATTAGCGGCAATCATACCGTTGACCGTCAACAAACTCAAGCTCGGCGGACTATCAATAATAATATAGTCGTAATCCGTCGCCTTCTGTAAAGCCTCTCGTAAGCGGACAAACCTTCCCTGCGCCTGCGCCAATTCCACTTCCGTATTCGCCAAATGAGGTGTAGCTGGAGCGATTGATAAGTTTTTATATTCCGTTGGTAATATGATATTCGCCAGGTCAATTTGTCGCATAATCACCTCTGATATTGTTGCACCCAAATTCTGCTTATCTATTCCAAGTCCGCTAGTAGCATTGCCCTGCGGATCAAAATCCACCAACAATGTTTTCTTGCCAGCTTTCGCCAAAAAATATGCTACGTTAATTGACGTCGTTGTTTTACCGACACCACCTTTTTGATTTGTCACCGCAATGATTTTTGTCATTCGTTCCCCTTTTTACCTGCCTTAATTATAGCATGAGCAGAACATAAATAACAGACATCAAAAAACCGCTTCCTTTGTGAAAGCGGTTCTTCAGATTATTTGATTGACGTAATTTCAATCTTCGTGTACTTCTGGCGATGACCAGTTTCTTTGTGTACACGCTTCTTACTCTTATAGCGGATAACGCGAAGCTTGTCACCCTTAACTTCCGCTTCTACGACCTTAGCCTTAACGCTAGAGCCTTTTACAGTTGGCGTACCAACCTTGATTTTATCACCATCAATCACTAAAAGTGCGTCGAGAGTGAGTTCTTTTGTGCCTTCAGGGAGGAGATCCACCAAGAGGGACTCTTTTTCGCTGACAAGATATTGTTTGCCAGAGATTTTTACGACTGCTTTCATTTCGTTCCTTAATTATTATGAATTAACTCTAATAATTCTATCAAAAACTAGCGATAAAATCAAGTACACATCAGTAGCAATTACTTATAAAGTGGCGCCTGACCAAAAGGTCCAGTATACAACCTATCGTCTTTATGTTCAGACGACAGCAGACTTCCTAAATACGCAATGACATCTTCTGGATTTGACTGAGATTTACCTTCGGGCAGATATGGAATATAGCCATTAATTATAAAGCCGCCACGCTCCCTTGCGATATCTCGAGATTCAGAAACTATACCGTAATTATTCTCCCATCCATCATCATATTCCTCGTGGAATATGGAACCTACAATTCGAGCCGTCCTGCCATTTCCATCCTGAAATGGATGAAGCAGCACAATACCAAGTGCAGCCACATCACCAAGCCGCTCTGGATTAACATCATCAGAAGATTCTTTTATTAATCTCATCAATTCGCTCATCACCTCGTAGCGATACTCAACAGGTATAGTTTAACATTCTTAAATTGATCTGCCCGCTCTTTTGGAGTAGAGCCGTCAATGCCAACCTCAGTCACAAGATTCTTAAGACCCTCCGCAGACAACACTTCGCCAGGATTCTTAATTTCGGCTCCGTTCATAGCTGTTTGTTTTGGATGTTTTTCCATGTACAGACTATACAATAGCACAAAAAATCGATATAGTCAAGTTAGCAAGTAGCGTTTTTCGCCATAGCGTTATTCGCCTTCAGCCAACCACTCGGCGAGCCGCATTCCATATATTCGCCCTTAGCTTCACCAACAGCAATCACGCCGCCGCCATCGATGTACGCATTAATCGCGTCCGTTAGCTCAAACTCACCTCTCTTAGGGTTCGCCGGCAAAGTTCGCGCCAACTCAAAAATCTCTTTGTTCAGGACGTAAAAACTTGAATTGCTGAGGTTACTTGGAGCTTCTTCCAATTTTGGCTTTTCAATTATTCGCACAAAATTGCCCTGATTGTCAGTTTCAATAATCCCTGTTTGCGGAATAAATTCCTCTTCGACAGGATTTCCCAATAGCCCAGCCGACAATCCACGCGATTCCACTAGCTCCGCCAAATCTGCCGCGTTAGAACCGCCGTCGTCACGCCAAAAGAATTGATCGCCCATAATCACAAAGGCCGACTCGCCCTGTTCGATAAATTCACTCGCCAGACCAACTGGAATACTTGTGCCATAACCACCAGTTCCTGGTTGGGTTAAAAAATGTATTCGGACGTCGCGAAGTGGCGCCACCAGAGGAAGTTTGTCCTGTTTTCCCGCACGGCGCAGATAATCGTTTAATTGAATATTCGATCGATAATAGCTCTGCACCTGTGTACTCTGCTCACCAACTACGAAGTAAATATCCTTCACGCCCGCTCGCACGACGTCTTGCACGATATAATCAATCACTGGCCTCGTACCGACCGGCAGCATACATTTTTCAATAGATTTGGTAATCGGCAACATTCGCGTGCCCCAGCCCGCAACCGGAATAATAGCTTTAGTAATCATAGAACCTCCTACATTTCAGCTCTTTGTGAGAGTAATTATACATCATCAATCGTCAAAGTTACCATCCGCACGAGACCAAAACTTGCGAATATCTTCTATTTCGTCAACGTCCAGCCGAATTGCCTGCGACTCCCGCTGCTCTTTAATAATTTCTTCAGCAAGTCCGTCTGCTAGCGGGTCAATTGGCGAAAACCCTACTTTACTACCGAATAATTTGTTGAATAAATTTTGCATAATTTTTTTTATTTTTATCAATTAACAATGATATATTAGCATAAGTACGATTAAAAGTCAATAGAATATCCTCCCCTCTAAGGGGAGGATATTCTAATTTCACTTACTGGTTTTTAAGCTTTTTTCAGGGAAATTTCTACCAATTTGCCCTCGATTTTGGCGTCATATTTCCGATTCATTGACCACAGAATTCAATTCCACGGCGAGCGTTTCAGATTTAATGACATCAGCGAAAGCGTCAATAGCTTGAGATATTTCAGAATCGTCGCTAGAAATACTCAGCACAATTCGATCATCTATCTGCAGACCAGCCTGCTTGCGCGCGCTTTGGACGTGGCGAACAATTTCACGCATCAAACCTTCGCGCTTTAGCTCAGGAGTGATTGTTAAGTCATAAACAACGCTCGGTTGCACCGACTCAGACTCTGAATCTGTAACAATTTCAACCGATTTCACGTTCAATTCATCTTTAGCGATATCAATCAAGAACTGCGCAACTTCCGCTGATGTATCCTGAGAAATAGTGTTGATAAGTTTCACAGATGCCAACGGCTGACGCACCTTAATTCCTTCCGATGCGCGCTTCGACAAGCCATCATTCACCGCAGTACGCAGTGCATTCATGTCGCGAAGCATTGAATTATCTATTTCACCAGCCGGCAACCAATCTTTAAGATGAATCGACTCGTTATCGCCCGTTAAATTATGGTACAATTCTTCCGCTAAGAATGGCGTAAACGGCGCTAACATATAACTGAGTCGCACCAAAACGTAATGGAGTGTGCGGTAAGCGTCATTTTTATCGCTATCATCTTCAGATTTCCAGAAGCGGCGGCGGCTGCGTCGGACATACCAGTTGCTTGCGTCGTCTAAGAACGGCAAGATCGGCTTGGTCGCATCCTGCAAATTATAGTTATTAAGACCTCGCTCGACCTCTATTATCAATTGATGCAACCTCGACACAATCCAAATATCCAACGGATTTGTTAAATCATGAAGTGGATCTGATATATCGCCATTAAACTCCCAGCCGTCAACTTCAGCGTACATCGTGAAGAAGTCGTACATATTCCAGATCATACCAAGCTTGCGCGCTACATCCATCACGTCCTTATCCGCCAAGGCAAAATTTTCGCCGTTTGTTAGTGGACTTGAAAGCATCAAGAATCGGAAGCTGTCAGCCGAAGTCTTGTTCATCAATTCCATCGGATCGGTATAATTCTTTAGCTTCTTGCTCATTTTTTTACCGTCGGCGGCATTGATAAATCCAGTACAAATCAAATTCTTCCACGGAGATTTACCAAACAAAGCCACGTTTACCGCCGTTAAGCTATAAAACCAACCGCGTGTTTGATCAATCGCCTCAATGATGAAATCGGCAGGAAAACTTGCTTCAAATTTTTCCTTGTTCTCAAATGGATAATGGAACTGGGCGAATGGCATCGAGCCAGACTCAAACCAACAGTCCAAAACCTTGCCGATGTGATGCATTTCTGCACCGTCGCACTCAAACGTAACGTTCATAACTTGTGGCAAATGATAATCGTCCAACTTGCGGCCCGTAACTTCTTCAAATTCCGCAAAGCTACCAATCACCTTCACCACTTCCGTGCCATCATTTTTCACACCCTTCCACACTGGAATTGGTGTTGCCCAATAACGATCGCGGCTCAAATTCCAATCTGGCGCCTGCTCGATGATGTTATGGAATCGTCCAGTCCTCAGATTGTCTGGCGTCCAGCTTGTCTGCTCGTTCGCTTCCAACATTTCCTTTTTCTGACTCTGAATATCCATAAACCAACTCGGATGAGCACGGTACATCAATTTCGTGCCACATCGATGACAATGCGGATATTCGTGGCGAATATATTCAATTTTCAGCGCCCGACCTTCTTCCAATAAAGTCTTCGCTATCTCTTTATTTACTTCCCAGATGTTGCGACCCAGCCATCTTCCTTCTGTATAATTCCCATCGCCATCAACCAACGACAACACTGGAACGTCATTTTTTCGGCACAATTCATAATCGTCCTCACCGTAAGCTGGCGCAATATGAACAATTCCCGTACCATCATCGGTCGTCACAAAATCGGCGTGAAGAATCTTATGCGCAGCCGGACCGCGATTTTCGAATAGCGGCTCAAATCTTTTACCTACCAATTCAGAACCTTTAATCGTCTTAACAATTGAATATTCCAGCGGCTGGTGCTTTTCGTCCGTCATAACTTTCTCAACGCGGTCGCTTGCAACGTAAAACTTTTTATCGCCATACGCCACCAAGAATAATCAACGTCTTGATTTACCGCCAAGACCATATTTGCCGGCAAAGTCCACGGCGTCGTCGTCCACGCAAGCAAATATTCATCCTCATCCTCCAGCTTAAAGTAGACGAATAAGCTCGGGTCAGTGTCCATTTGATAGCTATTTTCCATAGCCACTTCACTCTTAGAAATTGGCGTTGCGTCCTTCGTGCAATAGACCAAAATCTTTTCGCCTTCATAGATTTTGCCTTCTTCGTAAAGTCTCTTGAACGCCCACCAAACAGATTCCATGTAATTATTATCCATGGTTTTATAAGCGCCCTTAAACTCGACCCAACGACCAATTCGCTCAATTGTATCTTCCCACTCGGTGCCAGTTCGAACCATAGCCGCTCGACATTCCTTGACGTAATCCGAAACGCTAATTTTCGTGCCAATCTCTTTTTTATTAGAAATGCCTAGCGTTTTTTCAACGTAAACCTCCGCTGGCAGCCCGTGACAATCCCAACCCCAACGGCGCTCAACTCGCTGACCTTTCATCGTATGGAATCGCCCCATCGTATCTTTCACCGTGCTAACCAACAAATGTCCATGGTGTGGTGTTCCCGTCAAAAACGGAGGGCCGTCATAAAAAACCCAAGAATTATCAGCAGAACGCTGCGCGACCGACTTGTTAAATGTGTCATCGTCTTTCCATCGCTGCACCCAATCTTTCTCATATTCTGCAGCTCGACGACGTGTGCCATGTTTGAATTTCATTACTTATTTCCTTTCGCTCTATTATGTGATTTGCATAGCATTTCGCAATTCTCTATTGAGGTTACACCACCCTTGCTCCAAGCGCTAACGTGATCAGCGTCCATTTCATTCAGCTTCCATATTTTCGCCTTGTTAGCATCGTGACCTATTGCACAATAAGAACAGTTTGACACACCTTTTTCTTCCGCAGTTTCGGTCTGCTTTTTATAGACAGTTTGTTTAGTTGCATCGTCAAACACCCTAACCTCAAGCAATTTCGTATCACCAAGATCACCTCTTTGTCCAGAATACAGCCCCAAAACATACTCAAATATTCCCTTACGATTTTTTACAAATGGGTCACCATATAACTCACTAACTTTTGCGGAAATTTGGTCAGAGTTATACGAAAACTTGTGATATTCTTCATATAACCTTCCCCATTCCAGACCACGCATTTCTTTCTCGACTTGATTAAAGATATTTGATACCCAATTCAATACCGTATCAAAATAAGTCTTCGCTTCTGCAATAGAATCATCAAATCTATGCTGCGACATATATTCTGAGACCGTCATCTTCTTTGCATCCGCAATCCATTCCAGTGCCACATGCCAAAAGTCTTGCCGCTTAGCGTCACCATTGATATATGCACTCCACATAGCGATCATCGCATTACCGGAATTTGAGAAAGTCTCCTTACCTAATGTCACAAATGGTCCAGAATAAATAGCATTCAGCAATTCCTGCTCATTAAGTGGTACGCCGACAATATTAATCGTCTTAAACCACTCCTTGATTTCACTCTCTGTCCCTTCACATTCATACACCAAAAGCTCTGTTTCTAATATTTTCTGACGCAAATCATGCGGCAAAGAATCAAAATGCGTCTGATTACCATTGCGCACAATCGAGAAGCGCCCTTCAATAAATCGACCAATCGACGTAATTCGCTGCTGTCCGTCCAAAACATCCAAATCACCATCCTCTAATTTATTAAAATAAATTAGACCAATCGGGTAGCCTTTAATATTGATTCAATAACCGCCACGTCCTTCTTACCGTCGGCATAAATGTAATTACGCTGATATTCTGGTTGAATCGTCAGCTTACCGCTCAAACCAAACAGACCCTTCCCTTCAAACTCATTATAGGTAAAGCCTTTAGTAACCTCGGCAATGGTATATTTTTTTAGATTAGCAATCATTTTTCTGATCCTTTCCTGCGTATTGTAACTCTTGCGTATGTAATTTTCCCATTAATTTTACCTTCCGCATTTTTTATTAGTCCTGGTATAGAGGTGGCGTATGAGTATTCTTGCACATTTCTTTTGTCCATCAACATAGGCTCTCTCCCCGTTGGCTGCTGGATGTCTGAGTCCTTCGAATAAGTATTCTGAAGTATGGCTGGATGACATCTCTCTCTCTCTCTCGACGGAAACGACTAAGTCCTTTCCGTCGTCACCCTTTCGAAAGGCAACTATCTCAAACTGATCTGGATTATACTTGTCTAGGAATGAAATTGGCACACCCATCACCCCAACATAATCGCTTGGAATTGCATCTGTAAACGATACTTCAATCGCATCATAGTTATCATACTTTTTATAACACACGTCGCTGTCAATTACTTTTTTGTTAAACTTCCTATTTTCCGCCATAGTCATCAACTGCAAATTATGATGACGTTTACCATGGTCAAGATTAGTAAACCATCGCACACCTTTAACTCGTATGAACTTCCTTCCGTCTTTATCAATTCTCCAACCAGACGCTGTTATAGGGTAGTTTTCAGGCACCATAAACTCTCTATCACCACTCGATATTGTTGGCCCAAGCCAAACCTTGTTGTCCATAACTTTCGGGAAGATCTCTTTATACGTAATTGCATTCATATTGCCAATAATCAAAAACTTCTTATCATATTCAAACAGTTGTGCCACATATTCACGAAACAGCGAGAACGGTGGATTAGTTACCACGATATCCGCCTGTTTCAACAGCTCAACACATTCTTTTGAGCGAAAATCGCCCGGCGGAAAATCGTCGTCGCCTTTCAGTGATCGACCACCACCATTAGCCTGAATAATTTTTTTAATATCCTCTAGGTCGTATATTCCGTCACCATTTTCGTCGGATACTTCAGTAATTTCAATCACCCGACCTTTTGTCTCGCCATCTTCAGTTGTCGTATTAGTCTGCGGTGCAGATTTCTTAACTAGAGAAATCTCTTTATCCGGCATATCTGGCAAAAGTGAACTTTGTAGCTCAGTTCCCGCTACCGGCGAGTTGAAATAACTGGTAGCAATCAGCTTTTTGATGCCATAGGCGTTGAATTTATTGGCAAAAAATTTGAAAAAGTTACTCTCGTACGGATCATCACAATTAAGATACACGACCTTGCCACGGAACACATCCGGGTTGTAGTCAATATACGCTTGGACTTCCTTTTGGATGTCTTCGTACTGCGTATAGAACTCATCATTACGAGCTTTCTTTGCTGATGTGAGGTTATTATTCGCCACTATTATTTATGCCTTTTCTTAATTTTAATATAAAAATCACCTCTTTTGACTTCGAGAATCCGCTTAGGTGCTTTATACGGACGGTACCATCTCGATTCCAAAAGAAGTGATTCTTTCAGCTCTTTATTTGCTATTTACGCAAGCTCACGGCAGGTTCTAATCTCGACTTCATGCCAATTTCTTCCCGCAGACTTCACGGCTGATAACCGCTCATTTCACGCCAATTCAACATACGCGAAAACGCCCTACTGCTATTGTAGCGCGTTTTCATCAAAATCCCAAGAACTTTATTTAATTTCCAGACCGCCTAAAACACACTCACCCTTCAGATATAGAGTCTTTTTGGCAGAATCTTTAGGTAGAGTTTTATCATCAGTTCCGCCCAAAAATCCGCGCACTTCGTTCTTAACAATCACATCGTCTGGCAAAGTAATATTAACGCCACCGCAAAATGTAAAAATTTCAATTACAGAACCGTCTTTAATCTTTGCTTGACGCAAATCCAAATCCACACCACCAAATATCGCAACCAACGAACCGCCAGTATAATCACCTTTTACAGCGTCTTCTTCGCCCCAAAAACAAGCAATTTTCTCATTACCTGCGCCGTCTTTGTTCAGCTTTTTAGAACGCTTAACACCCTTGGGGCTAGTATTAAACATCATTGCCAAACCAGCAGCAATCAAAACTACAGGCCAAAACACCTTCCAAATACTAACGTCAACTATTCTGTAAGAGTTGAAGCCAATCAGGACGCCAATCGCAACCAGCAATAATCCCCAAATCCACGCCGTTTTATTTCGATAATTGAATATATTCACCAGCCCAGACAATACAAATCCTGCAGCCCAAACTGTACCCCAGAAAATATCCCAGCTAATGTTGATGATATCGAGGTTCTTCAATAGTAAAACCCCGCCGAGCGCCACGATTACAATGCTCAAAAACGCTCTAATCAGAGAACTTTTCTTCATATAACTATTCTATCACTTTTTTTATAAACTCAACGTTTTTTAAATTGAACAGTTTTTTTGTTCCGTTTTGATTTTATGACAATTATCACTATCAAAATAATGAACAAAAGTATTCCACCGCCAATCATCATTAACGCTGTAGTTGATGGCCAGAAGAACAATTCTTTTGGTTCGGCGGTTTTGGTGATTAGATCATTTTTGTCCTGGCTAATTCCCCACTCGCCAGCCTTCTTTTTATAGGAAATCGACAACTCTACCTTATATTTTCCGCCCCAAAACGGCGCCAAATTGCTATCATAATTAAACTGCCGCGTTTCATTCGCAATCATTGCGTTCACACCACCGTTTTTATAGACAACATTTCCCATCGGGTCTTTCACGACCAGCTTTACATCAACATCAGCGGACACATTGCCAGAATTTTTTAAGGCAATTTCATACAATTGACTACTGTTAGAATTCTTAACATTAAACTTCTCAATCGTCACGTCACGGTGAATATCGCCAGGAACAGTTATCGCCATACGGATAGCCTGACGAGTCTGAACTTGAATGCCGCCAGCATTATTTGACGCCTGCTTAGCCTTCCGCTGAACAACCATACATGCATTATGCTCGCCAACATCTGCTTTGCTTGGAACATTTACCGTAAAATCAACAAGCGTGTTCTCGTTCGCGCCAAGAGTCACCTCTTTCTTAGAGACAGAAACCCACTTGCCCGCACCAACTTTATCCTCCGACTTCTCCTTGCAGGTCATATCGCCAGTCGTTGTAACTGTGCCGTCAACCGAATAAACTTCAATCGTTTCTTCTTTATCAGACCCGTTTTGGACATACAATTGGTCAGATTTCGAAGCGCCGCCAGAAAGATTATAGATGAAAATTGAGCTTGTCCTGGGATTATTTGGATCAGGATTTGCTGGTCGACCACCAATGCCATTAGCAGACACCGACACAGGCAAAATCAGTCCTGCAATCATCGCCGCTCCAATAACCTTACTCCACAACAAACTCTTCATATCCCTCCTTAAAAACCTATTATGCTTATTATATCAATGTCACACATAAAAGAATAGGCACTCATCAGAATGTCTATTCTCGCTCAATAATCTAAGCCTTTTTATTAAATAGCCGTGACAGTCTGAACCATTGGGAGAGTATATGTGCCTGCTGGCTGAGAAGCTGGAATAGCCTGAGTCAATCCAATGCCCGTAATATAGCCAGCCCAAACTTTATCTGCACTAGCTGAGGCTGTCATTAATCTAACTGGACTATTTCCGCTAAACGCAGTCGCAGCGTTTTTCAAGACACCAGTACTTGAGCCAATTACTGGAGTAATTGTTCCCGCCGAAGGATTGACTGTTAATTGTCCAGTAGTAGCATTAGCATTATATTTATAAGTGTCAGATCCAGCAGAACGCCATTCACCAGACCCTGGCTGAAGAGCATTTAGAGTCAGAGTCCAGCCATTATTTGCGGCACCCGGATTTTCAACATAAATACGATTCTGATTATCTCCAAATGTTCCAGTTGAAGTCTGTTGCGAAAACGATACGGTTTTAGCTGCCATAGAAAATGTTGGATTATTAACCACGACATTACTTGAATTACGGATGTCAGTGCTCAAGACTCCAGGATTAATTGTCTGAGAGAGTTTAGAGCTGGCAGTAGTTGCGGCATTGGCAACAGAGTAATTCGTCATATTGTACAATCCCAATAAACCAACTACGCCTACGCTCGCAATGATTAATAGTGCTAATTTCTTCATTTTTTCTCCTTACTTAATTGATTTAATTTATTATGCTAATAATTACTGTGGTTATTTTTTCATTCATCCCTCTTTTTCTGTTTTTTAACAATAAATAACATAATGAACGCCGCAACAATTACACCAATGCCAGCAACCATAATCATCCATAAATTAATTCCCGTATTAGCCAAAGCACTACTTATCTCTTTAACAATCTTTGGAATAACAATAATATCTTCAATAGTCTTTTCTATGGTCTCTTTCGGAGTCGTAAATGAAAAATCAGCAAACCGCGCTAGTCGCATTAGCCTTCAGTTTAGTTGTAACGCGACCGTTATAGGTATGTTCTGGAGCTGGCGGCATAAAATTATCGCCTGGATGATTATTCTGCCAATTTGAAAAATCCAACACCCATATATTTCCGTTAACTTTAAGCTCGCTATCCCGTCCCAAAACAAAAGTCCTACCACCAAACTCAACCTTCAAATCGTGCTGACCTGTCGCAGGATTAGCTACCGTATGTACCGAGTCATAAACGCCATGCACCAGCAGATCTTTCCCATTTACCAAATCAAACTTAGAGAATTTTGGCGGAAAAATCGGACAAATTGACTCATTCATCTGACTACCTGTTTCCAGAGAATCATGAGCGCAATCAGTGATCACTTGCGACAAATTAGAATTAGCCGACGAATCCGCGAAAGCCGAATAAGGACTGCTCAAAGTAGCTAGTAATGTTATGACGATGAATAATTTTTTTACTCTATTTTTCATAATCAACCTTATTGCGCTGTTACCGTTAATGTCATTGGTAATTCATAAGTTCCTGGTTTTTGATATGCTGGAATAGTCTGATTTAATCGAACATTCTGTAGTAAAAATGCGCACCCTAATTGACTAGTTGACCCGCTACTGCTCATCAATGTAATACCGTTAGCCGTAGCAGTTCCTACCTTAAATTGAACATCAACACCCTTTGATATTCCTGATGTCTGGCAAGTTGACCCGCTCAATGAACTACCCGAAGCTAAGACGGATGATGCACCAAGTTAACAGACAGAAATCCCTGATCGCCATTAGTGCCGTTGAACATATACGATTCTGTGCCGACAGTTCTCTTCCATTTGGCGGTCGCACCGTCAGATGCCGACAACACAACGCTCCACCCAGAGCTGGTCTGTGTATTCGTAACTTCAATCTGCTTCGAGCTCGAGTTGGACAAGAGAGCGCTGGTGGCTACGCTGCTATTGCTCATAATTGAGTTGTCAAACTTCGTACCAGTATTCGTGACTGTAGCGCCAGCATTATCCCTAAAACGAATGTCTAACGACCCAGGAGCGGTCTTAAATTCTGGATACATTGTGTAGCTATCAATACTAGATCCAGGAGCGACAGTCGTGTCGGTTGCTACGCGGACGCAATAATTTTCGTTCCTATCAAGCCCTTTATCGACAAGCGCCAGATCCCACACACCTACTTCGCCAGCAGATATTTTTGCGCATTCGTGAACGTTCCAGCCACTCCGCTTTTTCTCACCAGACTTTGAGGTCGAGAAGCGGTAGCTCCTGCCGGCAATTCTGGATCAGACGAGTTGCTATTGATATTAGTGCCGTCAGCGGGACCGCTCGCAGAATAAGCAAGTTTTGACACTCCAGTCACGACTTGCCAATCTGAACTACTTACCGCCGAACAAGTTGCCGCGCTGCCCTTTTTTGCATATTCGACGCGCAGCTTCATTGACGCAGATTCAACGGCTCCTCCTGGAGGCACAATTAACGTAGGGCGCGTAACAGGACTGTTGCTCGACTGGCCATTCCCTATCTGACCCTTGTTATTATTACCCCAACAATACATCTCACCTGTACGTAAAGCACATAAAAAGTCTTTACCTACATACATGGAAGTTTCACCAAAACTCGTAAATGGAACATTCACTTTTACGGGAGCGGGCAAAAATCCTGTAGCAGCCCCACTACCCATTTGACCATTAGAATTATCACCCCAACAATAAATTTCGCCAGTGTTTAATACCATACACGTAAATTCGCCGCCAGCGTAAATATTTTTAATAGTCTTTCCTCCAGAAAGGACACTACTACCAAAAGAAACTCTTGAAGCAATATTTCTATAGCCCATTGCTGTAACGCCCCTTCAGTGGGATATTGAGTTCTGCCACCAGCAAGTCCTACTCCAGTCCTTCCCTTATCATTAGACCCCCAACAGAATGCTGTGCCTTCAACCGTCGAAGCGCACGTAAATTTATCTCCTGCAACAACCTGTTTAACCGATTCCGTCCCAAAGTTACTCATATTAACCGCTGTTGGCGTGGTCGAGGCTAAGAAGACGTCACGACCTAGTTCTCCGTTTATACCTCTGCCCCAACAGTACAATTTTCTCTCCGAGTTAAGAGAACAAGTATGCTCATTACCCGCGGCAATTTGAGAGACGACTGTGGTTGCGAATTCTCTAACTGGATATGGAGCATTCCTCTGAACTATACCACTATTCCCTAGTCTTCCAGCTAATCCATAGCCCCAACAATAATCTTTATCGTCAGAAGCGATTACACAAGTGTGATAATAACCAGTGGTAATCTGTTTGATAGTTTTCCCATTGAGAACGTCTTGTGTATATACAGGCACTGGGGTTGTTGATGAGGTGGTTGAATTAGTACCAAGAACTCCATACTGACCATTACCCCAACAATAAACACTGTCATCCGACATAATGGCGCAGTTATGCTCATACCCGCTTCCATATTCAGCTAATTTTTTAAAATATGCACTCTTATTTTGCAGACCAACCCTCAATCGAAAATCAGCGCCGACTTTTTGGTAACGCGGCAGCGGTGTTGGTATTTGCCAGCGGACTGCCTGGATTAATACCATTGGACGATTCGTACAATCGATAAGAAACTTGCCCCACTTCAATCTGCTTTGCCACCACTAGGAATAGTCGCACGACTTTGCTGAGAACTCAAAAAACATAAATCCTAAAAGCTGCGCTAACAACAATAAAACCGCCAAGGATAAAAAAATCTCTTGGCTTTACGGTCTTTTATTATTGATAATGTTCTATTATGTTCCATAGTGGTGGTATGAATTGAGCATAAATATACATCATAAATATACCATAAGCACTTTATATAAAGCAAGCAAAACTAGAACAATTGACTGCCGAAATTTGGCGATTATCGCGACAATTACCGCGACGACCAGCGACACCACAACAAGCGCATCATATCCGCCGCCAACAATCTTCTGTATATATCGACAAGAGATATTTTTTTGTAGAACATTATAGCGCGTCAAACCGAAACATAATCATCAGCATTCCAAGATCTAAGGTCAAGCACCACGGACAAAAGCACGCCAATTTCGACGTAGCTCATATAAAAACATCCAAATAGCAAATATCATTCCGATGACAGCACCGACTTGCGCCGCCTGCATAAACCACTTTGGAAACTTTGCCCCCGCCAACAACGCCACTGCAATTGTCACCATAACAGGCAAAAGTCATCACGCCGATGAAAACTATTTGGGAATCCTAAAAATAGCCGCCGACCAATGATTCGCCACCGCCGAACAGCTCAGAGCCGAGCTAAAATCGCAACTTAATACAGCGTGAGAGTTTTTTGCTAATTCCAAGGCTTCAATAGATAATACGAATGACGCCAATAACCCTAACCCACTACCAATAAGCATTATAAGCGCCGCCAAATTTTGCTTTTTCAAATCTTCGTGGAATAACCAGTTTTTGATTTTGCTAAACATAAAAACTCACTTCGCTAATTGTTGGTAGTGGCAAGCCACGCCAGAGGTTTTGCAATTGACCGCTGTCACTCAGTGCGATAATTGTTGGATACTCCACAATGTCATACACTTCGCAAAAATTATTACCTTCTGCAGAATCAGGACTCATCTCCTCTAAAACCTGGCCAGTTTGTCGGCTAAAATCACGCAGAAAGTCTGAAACTTGGCGCGCATAATCGCTTTCCGAACGATAAATCACAACTACTCGCATTACAATTCCCGCTCGCCCTTACTGCGCCGCTTTGCTAAAATCTCTACAAAATCATCCAGCGTCTTAAACTCGTAAAAAACACTGGCGAAACGAACATACGCCACTTCGTTGCGTTTTTCTAGCTCATCCAAAACTTGATCGCCAATCTGTTTTGACGTAACTTCCGATTCGCCCAGCGCGTATAAAGAGTCTTCAACCGCCGTAATGATATTATCGACTTCCTCGTCAGACTTAAAGAATTTTCCAACCGAACGGCGTGTAGAATTCGCCAATTTCACTCGGTCAAACAGCTCGCGATCGCCATTTTTCTTTATCACCGCTAGATTCGGTTTTTCAACTCGCTCATACGTAGTAAATCGCTTGCCATCTGGAGTTTCTCTGCGACGTCGAATTGCGGCACCCTCAGAAACTTCGCGCGATTCAATAACGCGACTATTGCCGATATTAAACACCATCTTATCTACTCCTTGTTCTTCTTTCGTCGCCTCAGAAATGCCGGTGTATCATCCTCATCATCGTCAGCTTCAACGGTTGGATTTTCCCAAATATTAGCCTCTGACTCAACCGCAAAACTTTCGGCAGATTCTTCCTTATCCAACTCTAGGTCAATATTTTTAACCATTTCGTCATCAACTTCTGTTTCGGCGGGTTTTGTATCGTCGCCTACAGTCAAGCTAACTTCCTGCTGACGGAATGTATCGCTATCAAATCCTGTCGCAATCACCGTAATAACCAGCTCGTCTTCCATCTCTGGCTTCAAAGTCGCACCAAAAATAATGTTGGCATTCGGACTAACAGCGCTAGTAATAATTTCTGCGGCTTCCTGAATTTCCGCCATACTCATGTCGTAGCCACCAGTTACATTGAACAACACACCTTTAGCGCCATCAATCGACACCTCAATTAGGGGGCTTTCAATAGCCTGCTGTGCCGCCTGAACCGCTCGGTCATCACCGCTCGCTCGTCCAATTCCCATCAAAGCCGAACCAGCATTACTCATAATTGCCTTAACGTCAGCAAAGTCAAGATTAATCAAACCATGCTCAGTAATCAGTTCAGAGATACCTTGAACGCCCTGCCTTAAAACGTCATCGGCAATCTTAAATGTTTCTAGTAGCGGTGTTCGGCGATCAATCGTTTGCAACAATCTATCGTTTGGAATAGTAATCAAGGTGTCAACCTCGCGTCCCAAGTGAGAAATCGCCCAATCCGCGTTAACTCGACGCTTTTCACCTTCAAAGCTAAACGGTCGAGTTGCTACGCCAACTACCAAAATGCCTAGTTCGCGTGCCACTTCTGCCACAACATAACCAGCACCAGAACCAGTTCCGCCACCAGCACCAATTGTCACAAATACCATATCCGCACCCTCTAGCGCTTCCCTGATTTCGTCACGAGATTCATTAGCTGCAGCCTCACCAACAGTAGGGTCGGCACCAGCGCCCAAACCATTAGTTGCGTCACGACCAAGATGAATTTTTATGTCAGCCTTCGAATTGTGCAGCGCCTGAGCGTCCGTATTCATAGCGATAAATTGAACACCAGTTAGACCAGCGTCTTTCATTCGGTTAATAGCTGAGCCACCAGCACCGCCGACACCGACGACCTTTATGCTGGCAAATGTTTGAACTTCACTTGGTTGTATTTGCGGCATATATTCCCTCTCTTAATCCTTACATAAAGTATATCATTTATTTAAATCTAGCGAAAATATTTTTAAGTAAACCGCCAGCTTTTTTAGTGACATCATTTGCGCCAACTATCGGTTTTACTTGCTGCGAAATACCCATAGAGTCAATCAACATCAGACCAACCGCAGCTGAAAACTCCGCTCCTTTCACTTCATCGCTAACTCCGCTATAGCCAGCCGGTACGCCCAAGCGTGCCGCCACACTCAATTGATCTTTCGTGAACTCCACCATGCCCTTGACTTTCGCCGCACCACCAACCAGCACAACACCGCTCGGTAGCTTCCCTAATCGTCCAGCTCGCTTCAGTTCTTTAGCAATTGCTTCAAAGATCTCTTCGTATCGCGCCTGAACAATCTCGTCAATTTCTTCTTGATTGAACTTATATGTCTGCTTTTCAACCTTCGTCTCAACTTCGCCCAAAACGTCGCCGCCAAATCTCGCGTGCGCCAATTTCACAACTTCCGCAATTTCCGGATCTATCCTAAGACCAATAGCCAAATCGTTCGTTACGTTCTGACCGCCCATTGAAATGACTGCCAGATGTTGCAAATCTCCCTCTTCGTAAATGGCAATTCCCGTAGTTGCCGCGCCAAAATCAATCACCGCAACGCCATTTTCACGCTGACTTTCCGTAAGAACGGATTGAGCTGCCGCCAAAACCGACGGAACAACAGACACAGCCTCAACCTTAGCCATTTCCGCCGACTTCTGTAAATTAGTAATGTGTGGAACCAAACCAGACACGACATTCGCCCTAATTTCCAGACGCGCGCCAGTCATACCAATTGGATCTTTAATATTATCCTGACCATCCAGCCTATACGCGTGCGCAATAATATCTAAAATCTCTCTATTCTGCGGCACTTTTCCAGTTGTAGCAACTTCCTCCAGCCTCAATATATCATCATGCGTAACTTCATTATTAACAGTTCCAACGGTAATCATTCCGTCGGCTTTTGTACTTAATAAATGAGATCCGTTAATACTCAACGTAGCTGCGTTAATCTGATGACCGCTCATTCGCTCAGCTGGCTCCAGCGCCTTATCAATAGCCTCAGCTGGACCACTCAAATTCGTTACGGTTCCCTTTCGCATTCCGCTATTCGGCGCTTCACCGACGCCAACAATTTTTGGCGCACCATTTTCTGCGTCAATATAACCAACGACACAGCGCACGTTTTTCGTGCCAATATCAATTCCTACCACATATCGAGATTGCTCCTGCATAAGCTCCATTATACAGGTTATGTCTATAATTTGGCAAGTGAATTACCTTGTTGCTGCCAAAAAATATTTCTGCTACAATATCCTCACAATGAAAAACATAAACGGTTTTACTCTTGTCGAGCTTATTATAGGTATTTGCGTTATCGGTATTCTTACGGGAATTGCCACTATATCATATTCTAAGTTCAGAGAGAACGCGTATGACGCGGCTGCAAAAGAGACATTACATCAAGTCGAAACTGCTTTTAAATCATACGTAGCCGGTGGAAATAAAGTCCCTTTAAGAAATTATAAACCGCTTGGATTCTATGATAGTCCTGGTGGAGGATATACTGATTCAGGCGTAAGAGTGTTTGACGGCGGCGGTATTGGTCGCGCTATGCATCAGGCTAATTACCTTCCAGACAACTTATTAAATACCCTAAAAAACGGTCCAACAAAGGACACTTCGCTAAAAAATAATATTGGGTACAGAGAATGTGGCAAAAATAAAGTATTTTTCTACATTGAAGTATATAATGACGGAATCGAGCAAAAACAGATGCGCAAAAAGATGGACGATCTAAAATGCAGTGAAAAAACAGCTTCAGATTGGCAAGCCGAGCATGGCATAACGGGTTATGCCGGCGGATGGGGTAGCGGTGATCTTACCATCCAGCCCCGATATATAGTTGCCGAGATAGATTTCGATAACGAATCGCTAGATTCAGATTAATAATTAAAGCTTCGTCAGAATTTCAGCGCCAGTTTTGGTAATCAATACCGTATGCTCAAAATGCGCACCCAGACTGCCGTCTTTCATACTAATTGTCCAGCCGTCGCTGTCGGTGATAATTTTCTCACCGCCCAAGCTTGCCATCGGTTCAATTGCAATTGTGTCGCCAGCGCGCAAAATCGGACCAGTTCCTCGCCTGCCGTAATTCGGAATTTCTGGCTCCATATGCATGCTTAGCCCCACGCCATGACCAACTAGTTCACGGATTATACCAAGTTTAGCCTTCTTCAACACAGCTTCCACTCCCGCTGAAATATCACCAACTCGCGTTCCATCGCCAGTTATCGCGTCAATTCCAGCATATAAACTCTGTTCTGTTGCGTGCAATAAATGTTTCTTCGCACCCTTAGGCTCCTCATCAACAACCATAGTAAAGGCACTATCCGTTTTCATTCCACGATAGCCAATTACCAAGTCGAAACTGACCACGTCACCCTTTTCAAAAACATATTCGGTCGGGAAAGAGTGCACCAATTGCTCGTTCGTTGATATACAAATCACTCCCGGAAACTTCACTTCGTCCGTAAGATAAGTCGCCTCTGCGCCAAAATCTTTAATTCGCTTGGCTACAAAATCATTAGCGTCCAACTCACTCATTCCAGCCGTTACAGATTTTTTCAATTCATCATAAATTGTCGCAAGCATTTTACCGCACTCGCGCATATCTTTCATCTGTTGTGGCGTTTTTTCTCCGGTGATCAATTGACTCATTTTACACCCTCAACGATGCCGCGGCTAACCAATTCTTTCTCAATTTCATCATGAACTTGCCCGACAGTTCCAACGCCGCTCATATGTACAATTGGAACTCCATTGTCATTCAAATAGTTCAGCATCGGGTAAATTTCACCTCGATAAATACTGAGTCGCTTATCAATTGCTTCAGGTGTATCGTCAACTCGACCGCGAACCCTCAAACGCTCCAGAATTTCGTCACGCGGAACTTCCAGCACAATCACCAACTTAACATCTTTTCCGTGATGCGAACGCGACTCAATCAGCCATTTAGCCTGTTCTAATTGCCTTGGATAACCGTCCAGAATTACGCCATTAATATCTTTAGCTTTATTAAGAGCCTCACCCATCAAACCGTTGATAGTTTCTACTGGCACCAGTTCGCCAGATTGCATACGGTGAATCAATTCGCCATCGTGAGTATCACGCAACAACTGCCCAGCGCTAAGCCAACGCCAACCATGACGCGCCGCTAAAATCTGCCCCTGCACACTCTTACCAGCACCGGCTGGCCCAAAAAATACAATCATTTTTTCCTCCTATTTTGTGAGTTTTTCTTTAACAATTTTTGCCACCAACGCGCCATCCGCAGCATTGCCGACTTTGCTTTTTACCGCGCCAATAACTTGTCCCAGTTTCTGAATTGAGACATCGTCCATACCCGCAATAACTTCTTCTACAATCTTTGAGATTTCCGCCTCGCCAAGTTGCTCTGGCAAAAATTCTCGTAAAATTTCCGCTTCTTTTTCTTCAGGTTCCGCCAATTCCGCACGGTCGTTCTTTCGATATAAATCCGCACTTTCGACGCGCTTTTTCACTTCTCGAGCAACGACTTTTTCAATTTCAGAATCATCCAAGCCGTCTTCTCGCTTGCCCAAAGAAACTTCTTCGTTTAAGATTGCTGCCTTTAGATTACGCAAAACATCACCACGAAAACGATCGCCGCTCAATAGAGCGGCTTTCATTTCACTAGTAATGCGCTCTTTTAGCGCAGACATTAACGCACCCCTAGGCGCATTTTTGCCGTTTTTTCAGCTCGTCGCTCGCGGCGAATAATAGCTTTTTTACGACGCTCGGTCTTTGAAATTGGTTTTTCAAAACGCATAACGCTCTTAGCGCGAGCCAAACACCGCTTTGCAAAACCCTGCGGTTGAAACGACGAATGATATTTTCGTTCGCTTCCTTCTGATCTTTACGTGTTACTTGTACCATACTGCAAACATTATAACAGATAAGAAAGTATTTGCCAACTAGATTATTATTTTATCGCCACTCCGATTAAAGCTTAGACATTCAGACTATAGATTAACGCCAAAACAGCTGGAACATTCATGACATTGTGCGTATGACGATCCAAAATGCCAAATAGTCTAGCCTCGGCAGCCGTTGACCTCGGCTCGCCATTGGCTATGCCAACAATATACGCAATATTACGCATATTAGTTAAGTGGCTTCCTTCAGGTGTAAAAATGTTAATCTCTCTCTGAACATTAGGTGCAGCTCTTAGCAAATCTTCCACAAAACCATCTTTACTTAATGCAAATGTATCAGTTAGGAATTGCTGGCGCCACCCCTGCTTCGGTACGACAAACTCTCTATTCGACCCTTCCGAAAAACCTTCGATTACTTCAACGTACTTAGGATCTTCCCTAGATAAAAATTGCAGACCAAGTTCTTTTGCGCTTTGAGCTAGCGATTCCTTATCGTAGCGCATTAACTCCAAACCTTCTTTTCCTATGAAATTTGCCGCCAAGGCAACAAGTCCCATATTGCGCGACCCCACTGGATCAAATAGACGCAACTCGTCAACCTTAGAATCCATATGACTAACAGACGACGTAGCCACACGCGCACCCAGAGAATGTCCACCGACCATAATAGAATCATAATCTTCACTAACATAATCAAGCACCGGACCGATATATTCGCCCAGACTATCATAACTCCCTGTTTTTCTTATCTCTTTGCGGACTGATTTAGGCAACATTCCAGAATTGCCCACACCCGGCATATTCATAACCATGTAAGCTACACTCGGATCATTATATGTCATAGTAATAGCTTCTCTTAGCGCGTTTGGATGGCGAAAATTACCTCCCCACCCATACGCACCAACTTTCAGCTTATCTGAACCTACATTGCCTATTAGCGCCACCTCAATTCCGACTCCGCCTAATCCTCGAATGTAGCGTGGTTTTTTTACTTGCTCGACAATCTTATTCATGTGCTCCGGGCCGTAAGGATCTTCAGATAAACGCCGCATATCTTCAGGTGTGGCGATTTGTATAGTATTTCCCTGTCTTAAGTCAGGATAAATCTCAGCAATTCGCAACCCGTTCTCAAAAGAATAATCCGTAGACTTAGACGGTGTCCAAGGTTTTTCTGAACTCATAAAAATATCACTCCAAATAAATTAATAAAGTGGTAATATTATATAATATAAAAGAAAATGATGCAACACCTACACCCCAGAAATATGTAGCAATCGCCCTTCAACTGACTTCATCCCCTGCCATTCATTTACGGTCGGCTGGAACCAAGCAGACACTTCGTCGCCCACTTCACGGAAAAATTCCTCTGGCGCATTAAAAGCCAGCATCTGCAGCGCAACGTCATTCTTATCACGCAAGGTCAATTTCACATGTTGCCCATCCGCACCCATTCTCCTCACGCTCAAAACCGTCGCTTCAGTTATTTTCAATATAGGCTCCGCGTTACCATTGCCAAACGGTTCCATCTTCGCCAAATTATCAATCAGCTCCTCATTAATTTCCGAAAAATCGTCAATCTCAACGTCAGCTCTCGGTAACAAATATAATTCCTGATTTTTTAATTGCAACAAATCGTAAAACTCATTCACTCGTCGTCTAAAATCGTCAATTCTCTCGGTCGCCAACGTCACGCCAGCCGCCGCTCCATGACCACCCCCTTTAATAATGATGTCGTCAGCCGCACGAACCGCGTCAGCCGCGGAAAAATCGCCAAAACTTCGCGCCGAACCCGTAGCCTCGTCACCACGCTCGCCAATTATAAAAACTGGCTTTTTATACTTCTCAACCAATTTCGACGCCACAATACCAATAACTCCGTGATTCCAATTTCCGCTATTCACCACCAAAACTCGATCATCAGCCATATTGTCCACCTGCTGACAAGCTTCGTCAAAAATCTCGTCCTGAATACTGCGACGTTTGATATTTAATTCTTCCAATTTTTCACTAGCCTCCAACGCTTCCAGTCCATCCCTTGCCGTCAGCATATCCAGAGCATATTGCGCTGTCTCCAATCTACCCGCCGCGTTCATTCGCGGACCCAGACCAAATCCCAAATGCCTAGCATTAACCTTCTCCGGCTCAATTCCCGCCACCGACATCAATGCCTTCAAACCGGGACGCCTCTGCTTTTCAAAACCTCCAAACCCCAATAGACGTTCACCCTATTTTCATCCGCCAGCGTAACTATGTCGCAAACCGTTCCCAGCGCCACCAGATCCAATAGCCACTTCTCGTAACCATCTGGCAACCCGTCCAGTTCGGTTTGTAGAGCTTGCACCAGCTTGAACGCTACACCAGCACCGCAAAGATCGCGGAACGGATATTTATGACCAGGAAACTTCGGATTAACCGCAGCAATACTCGGCGGCGGAGTCTCAGCAACATTATGGTGATCAGTCACCACCGTATCAATCCCCAAACTCGACGCATATTCAATTTCCGCATGACACAAACTTCCCGTATCAACCGTGACAATTAAATCCGCACCCATATTTCGCACCTTATCAACAGCACCCATCGTCATTCCATAACCCTCAACAAATCGATTCGGAATAAACGCACCAACTTCCTTAAAGCCAAACTTACCAAACGCATCCAACAAAATTGCCGTTGCACTCAGCCCATCAATATCGTAATCGCCGTAAATAACAATTTTCTCACCCTCAGTGTGCGCCTTTTTCAAGCGGTCCACCGCTTTTCTCATATCTGGTAATAAAAACGGATCATGCTTTACTGACGCGTAATTCGGATGCAAAAATTCCTCACGCGCCGCACGCGTAGTCAAGCCTCGAGCCGCTAAAATTTTCTCAAATAATGTCATTAGTCTTTATCAGCCATGCCGCGCTTTGATCGCGCTGAATATTGCTGAGATTTAATCACCATACTTTGCAATTCCTTAAAAATTGGGAATTGTTTATTAGTGAAATACGTACGTGAGTTACCTTGCTTTTCACTCTGCAAAAATCCAACCTTTTCTAGTCGCTTCAATTCTCGTTGAATGTTTCCGGGATCTTCCTTAATTAGCTTTGCCAATCCGCGAACATGTGTGTGAAAATCAGGATACTTAGCGTATACTACTACAATTTTTCGCCGCACCCTAGATGTAATAAAAACGTCTAACATAACCTCCCTAACGCATCTTTCTTAATTAAAGTTTATCACAATTTTACAACACCCGACAAGTTTTTTACTTCCAATTCAAAATAACCTGATTAATTTTCGCTATCGTCTCCTCTTTGGACGGCAATATATTATCCTCATAATAATGATTTAATCCCATAAAATTCTCCTTCACATCCAAGATGTGCATTTCATCAACTGTCATATGCAATTTATCCACCGCCGCCACACCACAAAACGGCACCGCAATCACCAATTTCTCAATCCGAACTGACTTCAGAAAACTCAAAGCCACGTCCAAAACCGACAAATCATCGCCAAAACCATCACTTGCCAAAATCACCACCCGATCTTTTAGCATATCCTTATCGATGATTCCACCATCGCCCAAAAGCCTATTCATTTTCTGATGAGCCTCGCGCTTTTTCTCTTCCAGATAACCGTGAAATTCACTAGTATATTCATTAATTTCACCGTCAGAAAATTGACTATTATACGTAAATTGCCCAGACTGCGACATCGCCCCGATGCTTAAACTTTCCCCAGGAATCTCAATTCCTTCGCTAAGCAGCATCATGAGAACACAGTGAAGCTTCACTGCAATTTGCTCGCCGATCAGCACGCCACCTTCGCCAATTGCAACCACTGCGCAGTTTTCATAGCGATACTTTTCCAGTACTTGATCAGCCAGAATTGCCCCAGCCTGCGAACGACTCTCAAAATACATATGCTTATTTTAGCATTTTTTTCGCGATATAATATAAACATGCATTACTATTTGGTTTCGCCAACAAGAATCGTCCGCGCCGACGCAAGTTCGTTTACGTATTCTTCAGAGGAAAGACTACCAACTGGAACGATTGTCGCTATAGAAATCGGCAAAATCAATGCTATTGGCGTAGTCCTACAAGAAGTTCGCCAACCAGATTTTGAAGTCAAGCCAATTAGTAAAATCGTTGAAGAATATCCCTTACCGATCGAACTCGTCCAGACTGCTATATGGATGAGCAAATATTACGCTACACACCAAGCGACCGTCTGGCAAGCAATTTTACCCAGCGGATTATCCAAAAAACGTCGCTCAATTAACCAGTCCACCCCAGTTAGTCCAGCAGAAAATCGAACAAAAAATGTATTCACAGATGAGCAAAAATCAGCCCTCCAGACCATCGAAAATCTCCATTCCGGAACGGCACTTTTACACGGCGTAACTGGCTCAGGAAAAACCCTAGTGTATATAGAATCCGCAAAACAAACCTTAAAAGAAGAGCGATCGTCAATAATTTTAGTCCCCGAAATTGCCCTAACCTCGCAACTAGTTGCTGAACTTTCCGTTCATCTGCCGAATGTCATAGTTACCCATTCCAAACAAACAGAAGCTCAACGATATGCAATCTGGAAAAGGGTTATTAGCTCAAACGACCCGGTAGTAATAATTGGTCCACGGTCTGCCCTTTTTGCGCCCGTGCAACAACTTGGACTTGTGGTAATTGATGAGTGCCATGAACCGAGCTTCAAGCAGGAACAATCCCCCTCGATATTCAGCCCTCCGCGTCGCCTCAGTCCTTACAAATCAACATCGCGGCAAACTAATTCTAGGTAGCGCCACCCCAGCAGTCGCCGACTATTACGTTGCAAAAAAATCAAACACGCCAATCATTACAATGACAAAACCAGCAAGACCAGACACCGTTCGCCCCAACGTGATGCTGGTCGACATGACAAAGCGCAATAATTTTACTCAACATCAATTTCTCTCTGACTCACTTCTGAAATCTATAAACACAGCATTATCAAAAAATGAGCAAGTTCTTATTTTTCACAATCGACGCGGCACAGCATCAATCACATTATGCGATAACTGCGGCTGGCAGGCTGGCTGCCCACGCTGTTTTATTCCGCTCACCCTGCATGCGGATAGTCATAAATTGTCATGTCACATTTGCGGTTTTTCGACCAAAGTTCCTACTAGTTGCCCTGAATGTAAAAACGCCGATATCATTCATAAAGGTATCGGAACTAAGCGAATTGAAGACGAATTACAGAGGTTATTCCCGAACAAAAAAATTGCTCGATTTGATAAAGACACCGATTTGAAAGCTACCGTGGACGAGCGTTATGACGAACTGAAAAATGGCGAAATAGATATAATTATCGGCACGCAAGTTATTGCCAAGGGGTTGGATTTACC